>ERZ1740060.40-NODE-40-length-126134-cov-8.578590_pt1 | contig 126134 bp, 109 predicted proteins | sample MGYA00581743_ERZ1740060 | MGnify/ENA primary metagenome ERZ1740060 (study PRJEB43018, sample SAMN04849235) | marine metagenome | isolation source: floating plastic debris | place: Pacific Ocean | collected 2008-08-27 | study: EMG produced TPA metagenomics...
AGTGAAGACCAATGGCGTTGGAGGAAGGAACAACAGCACCGGAGATGATGTTGTTACCCATGATCAAGGAGCCTTGAACAGGCTCACGGATACCGTCAATATCTACAGCAGGCGCTGCGATAAAGGCGATAACGAAACAGGTGGTTGCAGCTAGCAGAGTGGGAATCATCAGGACGCCGAACCAACCGACATAGAGACGGTTTTCGGTGCTGGTGATCCACTGACAAAACTGCTCCCATGGGCTCGCGCTTTCGCGAGTTCTAAGAGTAGAAGTCATGAGTAAATAATGACCAAATGTATCAACAGAAATGGCAGGGAATAAACTCACCTTAAGTGAGTACAATTACCCGCTTACCGCACAGACTAACGGACAGGGGTTCGTGTTTTGAATGGTGTCGAAAAGATTCTTGTCTTATCTCAATAATTAGCAACACTAGCCAGGGGGCCACTGTAGCGATCGCCCGCCTAGCAAATGTAAGTGCAGGTGGAAAACCGTTTGTCCACCATTGCTTCCCGTATTGATCACGACCCGATAGCCTTCTGTCGATAGGTCCAATTGATCTGCAATTGTCTTTACGCTTAGCAACAAATGTCCCAAAAGTTCCTTATCCTCTGTGGCAGCAGCGGCCAGCTTCGGAATTGGTTTTTTAGGAATCACTAAAACATGGGTAGGGGCTTGGGGGGTAATATCCCGAAAGGCCAGACACAGTTCATCTTCATAGACAATGTCGGCTGGGATTTCGCGACGAATAATTTTGCCGAAAATCGTGTCTTCACTCATGGGGCGATTCGTGCCTCAGATTTGCCCCAATTGTAATCAGGTTAGGCGAGCGTTTCAGGGCAATACCCTAGACCCATGACAAACTGCTTGCGAAATGCCTCAATTTCGTCGCGATCGGGCTGACCATGGGAGACTACCGCGACCTGATAGCGTCGCATGACGTCAACCGGGGATTGCCCCGTTTCAAGCCCCCAGAGGGCCATTCTTAGGCGAATATTCGGTTCGTGGGGAATACCCAATTCGTTGAAGTAGGCGCGCAGGTCTTCCATTGCTGAAGCATCTACTGTGTTACAGAGCCTCACTTTAATCACCCACCCATCGATTTGGTGAATCACCGTCATGAACGCAAGGGGCAGGGTAGAATTTCCCAGCAGATGTTCCACAACCCTAAGGGTAAGACTGGCATTGGCGAGGTGATAGATATAGTCCATCGGGCCCCTCCTGCTGAATGGGTACGTTTCTATTCTCTAGAATCACGCTGCCTCAGTCATTGGTTAACTCACCCGACCTACCCTAGGGGTTCTACCCAATTGCGACTGCCATGGGCCATAGCTCAGACGCTGACCTCTCCTTAGAAGCCTATCGATACCAACTGCCGCCGGGTTACATTGCCCAAAACCCAGTTGAGCCCAGGGATCAGGCGCGACTCTTAGCGGTTACTTCCTCCACTGAGCACAGCCACCACCACGTTTTTGATTTGCCGAGTCTGTTACGCCCCGGCGACTTGTTGCTTATGAATGACACGAAGGTCATTCCAGCCCGGCTCTACGGTCGTAAGCTAGAGGGCGGCCAGGTTGAGGTCTTGCTGTTAGAGGCACTTGGTCCTCTGCGATGGCTGGCCTTAGTCAAACCCGGTCGACGTCTCAAGCCAGGGGCCGTGATTCATTTTGGTCCTAATCCAGAGCGCCCGACTCTAATCGCGGATGTCGCAGCAACGGATGCTGAAACGGGAGGGCGGCTCCTCGATTTCACCGTACCGTCGGATACAGCCCTAGAGACCTTGTTTGATATTTTGGGCGAGATGCCCCTGCCGCCTTACATTACGGCTTCCGAAGCGTTGCCAGAGCGCTACCAAACCATTTATGCCAAGCGCCAAGGGGCTGTGGCTGCGCCCACGGCAGGACTCCATTTCACCGAGTCCCTCTTTGAGAAACTGACCACTGCTGGCATTAACCATGCTTTTTTAACGTTGCATGTTGGGGTGGGCACGTTTCGTCCGGTCGAGGCCGACACGATCACCGACCACCAAATGCATGGCGAGTGGTTAGATGTCCCCGAAGCAACCGTAGCAGCAATTCAAGCGACTAAAGCCCAGGGTGGACGGGTGATTGCGGTGGGAACCACCGTGACGCGCGCCTTAGAGGGTGCGGCCCAAAGGGGTGAACTCCGGCCCTTTCAAGGTAAGACCGAGCTATTTATCTATCCCGGTTATCAATGGCAGGTTGTTGATGGACTAATGACGAATTTTCATCTGCCGGGTTCAAGTTTGCTGATGTTAGTCAGCGCACTGCTGGGGCGACAACGGTTAATGGATTTATATCAAGCTGCGATCGCGGCCCAGTACCGGTTTTATTCCTTTGGGGATGCCATGGTGATTTTGCCCGAGGCTTGGCAAACCTGAGGGTTTAGGCTCACTGTTCTAAGCGCTAGGTCAGGATAGCCGTTGCTCAGAGAGACGGCGATTTTGTTCGAGGGTGAGTTACACTTCAACCAATTCAGCTAACTGCTGGGTGAGGGTATCCATGCGTTTTTTAGCCTGAACTTTGCGGTGTAAGGCTGCTCTAGCCAGGTCTTCTCTGCCGCGATTTAGGGCCGTTTGGGCAACCCGCTGCCAGGTATTCGCATCGTCCTTGGCCCGCTGATATTGCTTTTGTAAAGTTTGATGGGCTCCGGAGATGTCCCCTAGAGCCTGTTGAAACAGCGCAATCGCAGTTTCAGGAGCGCGATCGCGGCTGGTTCCCTCAATCAGTCGCCTCAAGTCCTTTAGCTTAAAGCGATCTAGCTGCAAGCCAAACCCTGCCAACTGCTCACTTTCGTTACGCCCGGTTTTGCACCAGGTGGCAAAATGCTCACAGTTGTTCGTCAATAGATCGTAGCGTTGCTCCCCGAGGCGGCTTTCAGCCCGTTCAACCACGTGTTCGGGTAAAAAGGCAAGCGGTTGAACCTTGATTGAAATGGGGTTGCCTTGCCCAAATAGAGCCATAGAAGTGCGAGATACCTGGGCCATCTCCGTCTTGCGGTAGTGGATGACGGTGCCGTCACCACAATCAATGCCATGGTGCTCGTACACGCTGGAAATGCCAATCCATTCCCGCATGACATAAACTTGATCGCCCCTGGCCATAGTCGTTGTTTACAACCTCGATCCGTGTGGCCACAAAACCTCTATTAAGACGCGGGCCGTCCCGACGTAGGTTCATCATCTGAGGTGAGGGTCTTTTCAGCGGGATGAGCACCCGCATGGCCATTATTACTCGGGCCTGAAGATAGAGCTTCTTTATGGGCTGCGACCTCTGATTTCAATCGCATGAGCGCTTGAACAGCTTCGTGGCCTTCTTCACCGACACTGATTTGGATGTTAGGCCCTGAGCGAGCCAGGCGAATTACAATGCCGTCTGTAACGGGGACTTGAGTGACGCGTTTACCCTCTAGGTAAGTGCCGTTGGTGCCCAGGTTAACCACCTCCCATCCGGTTTTACCATGGCGAATTTCGACATGATGTCGCGAAACCACTGCACTATACAGAACAACGTTATTGTCCGTAGAACGCCCAATTCGAATCACCGATTCATCCTCAAACGTCCAATGTTGGACCGGTGTTTCATTGAGGGGATGGAGTAACGATAGGGTAATCACATTACTTAACCGCGATCGGGATAAAAAAGGGCATGAACTCAGCCAAGACAATTTCAGGTAACAAGGCTGACTTAGGAAGATTGAAATAAGAAGGTGACTTTATCACCCTTGCCGAGGGCAATGCGATCGCCGGAACGGAGTCGATGGCGATTGCCAAAGGGTAGAGGCATATTATTCACATAGGTGCCGTTTGAGCTACCAGCATCCTCAATATAGTAAACCTCTCCTTCAACCCGTAATTGCGCGTGAACGCGGGAGACAATTTCAGAATTAGGAAATCCTGAAAGATCGACATCAGGTGGAACCCGATCATTGGGCTTACCTAAATGCACTGTCGTTAGACTTTCAGGGAGCTCAATCGTGCTGTCAGTTTGCACATGAATCAGTTTGACAGAATTAAATTGGAGTTGGGTCGAACGGTTTAAATTTGTCTCAGGCTCTAGGGTTGCGGCAGTAACTTCAGCTTCTGCAGACACAGGACTGGGTTGAGGTGTCGAGATCGGAGCAGCCTCTGGCGGCTCAATAGCAGGGGCCTCTTCTGTCGACAACGGCTGAGGATTAACTACGCCTGCGATTGGCTCCGGGGAAATGAGCGGTTCTGGAGATGCCAAAGGCGGAATATCAGGTATGGGTGCCGCTGGCGCAGGGGGAACGGCAGCATCTGGCTCTGTGGCAGATACTTGACTTTGCAAATTAAAGCCACATTGGCCACAGAAACTCGCATCAGATTGTACCGATGCTCCGCAACTAGGACAGGTTGCCATCGTGGGTAAGGGGGTATAACAAGCTTCGCATTGCACTGCCCCGTCTGGATTTTGATGATTGCAGTTTGGACAAACAATCATGAACCGCTCCTTTACACTGCGACCATGATAGAGGAGAGTTTTGCTCTGGAACGCAAGTATTAAACCAGTTTTCATGCAAATTGTCGGATCAGGTTTGCCTATCAATCTCCTTTAAAGGATTGACAGCCTGCACGATGGTCTAAGATCACCACTACATTCTTCTTTCTCGTCATCAATGGCTAGAGAACTTGACTACTCCTTACCGCCAGCAGTGCGCCGCATTGCCACGGCCTTGCGCTGGTACGGCTGGGCCAGTATTTGGATTCAAGGGGTGCTCGGGGTAATTTCTAGCTTGGTTTTACTGTTTGCAGTGGCTAGCTTAAGTGTGCGTGCCGGTGGCAGTAACCCTGGCACCAGCACAGGATTTCTGTTTGCCATCTTGGGATTGCTAGCGGTCTATGTGGGTGCGTTTTGGGGATTTCGGTATACCCGCTTAGCCAAGGGATTACGCAGTAGTGATACTGGCAAGCGACCCAAGCCTAAAGATGTTTTGCAGACCTTGAGACTCGGCTTATTCATTAGCCTGGGCGGGATGTTAATCAGCCTGCTGGGAGGACAAGCCATTATTGGTGCCCTCTTAGCTAAAGCGCTCTCCCAACCTCAAGGCGCTGCTGTATTTGGTGCCGGTGCTAACGTGACCCAGTTTGTACAGCCTTTAGATATTTTTGTGGTGCAAGCCAACACCAACATTCTGTTAGCGCATTTTGGGGCTATTTCCTGCACCCTATGGCTCTTTCGGACTGTAAACCGCTCTTAGCAATGATTCAGGCCGTTTTCGATGAATGGCCATCAATCCTGCCGATGGACAATTTCTGTAGTTTGGCACAAAGGCATGTCGACAGTTAGCGCGACGGATGAGACTTAATGCCCCTTAGAATCGGGCTGTGGTGGACTGAAATAACCCATGTCTGAGTTGAAACCGGCCAATGATAACCCTTTACTGTCGTTAGAGTATGAGCCCGCATTGGCTGCAATTGGGGATGACTTTTATGACGTTGTAGCCGCCGCTGACTTTCCTGAACATGTCCTGCGGTTCCGCAATGACGACATCTTGAGCCAGATGGGGCTGAACCCAACTTCAGTCAGCGATCAAGACATTATTCAAGCTTGGGGGAAGTTTGAGGGGCGGGAACCACTGCTAGCGTTGCGATATCACGGCTATCAGTTTGGCGAATATAACCCGTTTTTGGGCGATGGTCGCGGCTTTTTGTATGGCCAACTCTGGGGCACGGATGGGCAGCTCTATGACTTGGGCACCAAAGGCTCAGGCACGACCCCCTATTCACGCGGGGGCGACGGTCGCCTCACGCTCAAGGGCGGTGTCCGGGAAGTACTGGCCAGTGAGGCGCTCCACCATCTCGGCGTTTACACGTCTCGCACGCTGTCTCTGGTAGAAACGGGTGAGGCCCTCTGGCGGGGGGATGAGCCTTCCCCAACGCGATCTTCAGTGATGGTGCGATTCAGCCGTTCCCATATTCGCTTTGGCACCTTTGAGCGCCTAGATTATTTAGACCGCAGCGATCTGATCAAAACCCTTCTCGACCATGTGATTGAGGTTTATTATCCCGAAGCGCGTCTTTTAGCTGATCCGACAGAGCGGTACCACGCTTTCTACGTTGAACTGGTGGAACGGGTGGCGCAACTGGCGGCTCAATGGATGTCGGTGGGATTTTGCCACGGCGTTCTCAACACCGACAACATGTCGATTACGGGGGAGAGCTTTGACTATGGTCCCTATGCCTTTATGGATCGATATGACCCGAACTTTACGGCAGCCTATTTCGACTATGGCCGTTTGTACTGTTATAAAAGCCAGCCCAGCATTTGTGGCTGGAACCTGAAGCGTCTGCATAAGCCCTTAAAGCGCGTGATTTCAGAAGATGTTTTAGAGGCCGCGTTGGAGACGTTTAGCGATCGCTATCGTCACCATTACCATCAGCGCATGTTGGCCAAACTCGGCTTTGAAGCATTGCCGGATGACTTGGCCGAAGCCTTGATTGCTGAAACGTTGGGCGTGTTAGGTCAGGTTGACTGCGGTTACCACGACTTTTTCTTCGCCCTAACCCAGCAGTTTATCCCTGAGTGGCAAACTCAACGCGAAGTGGTTTTAGCCGATGTCTTGCCAAAGACGGCTCAGGGCAAGGCTTTGCAGTCACTCTATCACCAGGCCCTGCAGACACTTCCCGTAGGACAACTCGGTCAAGTGAAAGCGCAGCTACGGGGGAGCAACCCCCAAACCGTGCTCCTTCGCCCTGAGATCGAAGCGATTTGGGAACCGATCACCATAGACAATGACTGGCAACCGTTTGAAGCCTTGGTCGCAAAAGTGCAGTCTCCCTTTTTGGCGACTGAATAGACCAGCCCCGTCTCAACCTTTATGGGCTAACGCCCCAAATACAGAAGGTGCCCTGTTAAGAGCACCTTCTGCATGGACTGAGTTCCGTACCCAATTCAGACTTAGCTGGCTAGATAGGCTCTAACGTTACTTTTGCGGCGACGCAGATGCTTGAGGGCTTGCTGCTCTAGTTGACGAACCCGCTCTCGACTAATGTTAAGGCGATTCCCCACTTTCGCCAGAGACAGCTCATTGCCGTCATTCAGGCCATACCGCAGCGTAATCACTTCCTGCTGTTGAGGGGTGAGTTCCGCTAATAGGCTGTGAATATCCTGCTTAAGCGATTCGCGGACGGTGTAGTCCTCGGGAGAGGCTTTCTCATCTTCGAGGAGCTCTTGCAGCTCAGTATCTTGATTGTCACCAATGCGTACATCCAGAGAAATCGGCTGACGAGAGAGGGTCAGATACTCGCGCACTTGGGCCACTTCTAGCTCAAGAGATTCAGCGATTTCGGCAACCGTGGCGCTGCGCCCTAGGGACTGAGACAGTTCTCGCTGGACACGCTTGATTTTGTTGAGTTTTTCGGTGATGTGAATCGGTAAGCGAATGGTGCGGGCCTGTTGGGCGATCGCACGGGTAATCGCTTGGCGAATCCACCAGTAGGCATAGGTCGAGAACTTATAACCCTTGGTGGGGTCAAACTTTTCCACGCCCCGCTCTAGACCCAGGGTGCCTTCTTGAATCAAGTCGAGAAACTCTAGGTTGCGCTTCTGATACTTTTTGGCGATCGCCACAACGAGCCGTAGATTCGCCTCAATCATTTGACGCTTAGCTCGCTGACCCTTGCTGAGCTGCTGATTGAGCTCTGCCAGAGACAGGTTAGCGGCCTCGGCCCACTCAGCTTTAGTGGGTTCATGCTCTAACGTCTCTGACAAGCCTGCTTGAATCCCCAAAAGCCCCATCAGTTGCTGCACTTGCTTGCCTAGAACAATTTCCTGCTCGTGGGTCAGCAGAGGTACACGACCAATCTCGTGGAGGTAGGTGCGCACTGCATCGGCGGTAAACAGAGGCTTGGCTTTGGACTTGCGAGTTTTAGTTGTAGGCATGGAATCGGGCCTCCACAGATGGTGCGAGAAAAGAATTCTCAGCTAGCAGAATACGAACGGGCTTCAGGCGTAAAAACAATGACTCACGTCTCAAGGCGCTTTTGACCCCTAAGAGAGCGAGTATTGCCAGACTCGTGAATAAAGCGCAAAAAACGAAATCAGTATGAGTTTGCTCCTTGTCCAATACTAAAGCAATCAAGATGTTGTGTAAAGTACTACAAAAATTCTTGTGGTACGCATTAAGAGCTCTTGATCCAAAGCTGTAAGCTCAAGATATTGCTGAGCGTATTGCTCCTGTATCTATCATCGGGCTGATTGCGAAAGTGCTACGGGGGAAGTCCACCCCAGAGAACCGAACGGAACAGCAGGTTGATGGCAAGTGTTGTGTCCCTCCTGGATATCTATGTAAAGCCGACTTTCTGAAAAAAGGCACTTGGCTTCATAAGACGTTTGCCAAGCTGATGCAGTTTCCTGATGCGCTCAGCATGGCGGATGAACATGAAATCCCCATGATTAAAAAATGAATTTGAGATGACTCGTACCTGATAACCTAAGTTTCGGCACTGTTCTGGAGAGTAGGGGAGCTAGAAGAGCAGGGGGACTAGCAGCTAAAATGATGAGAATTCCGCCGTGCGGTGCTAGAAACGACTAAAGCAGCGGAGTTCTCGACCGACTCGCAGCCTTAGTCGTTCTTTTAGGTTCAGCTTATTGCCGCTCACTGCAGGAGCATGCCTTAAATGAAACTTAGCCTACGTCCCCATCCCCTACAATCGCGCGCATACCCTCTAAGGTGGCGGGGATACTGCGGGGATCCATAAACATCACCTTGCTGCTGTCGCTGCTGGCAATTTGTTGCCCCATGTTCAGATAATTTTGCGCAATCAGAAACTGCAGTGCTGCTTCCGCTTTGGGATCCGTTTGGAGCTTATCAGCAAGGATTTGCATGGCTTCAGAGGTGGCCTGAGCCTGTAGAACAACTTCTTGGCGCAGGGCTTGGGCCTTCATGACAATCGCCTTTTGCTCGGCCTCAGCCTCTAAGATGGCTGCTTTTTGCTGGGCTTCTGCGTCTAATACAGCGGATTCAGCTTGCCCCCGAGCGCTGTTGACCGCTGCTTCACGTTCACCTTCAGAGGTTAAGACGGCAGCACGCTTCCGACGTTCTGCGGCCATTTGCAATTCCATCGAATCTTGAACAGCTTTAGAGGGAATGATGTCTCGCAGTTCAACCCGGGTCACCTTGACCCCCCAGGGATCAGTGGAAATGTCCAGTTCTCGGAGGAGCAGTTCGTTGATTTCTGAGCGGGCGGTAAAGGTTTCATCCAGCTCCAGCTTCCCCATTTCAGAGCGAATCTGAGTCAGAACTAGGTTCACCATGGCGGATTGGAGATTTTCGACCTTGTAATACGCCTTCTCCATATCAACGATGCGCCAATACACAACCGCATCCACAGAAATCGAGACATTATCTCGGGTAATACAAGACTGGGGCGGCACATCAAGGACGCGCTCACGGATGGTTTGTTTGAAAACCACTTTGTCGAGAACAGGGGTCAAAAAATTGAGTCCTGGAGCCAGTTTTTTGCCGTTGTACTTACCGAGAGTTTCAACTAAAGCTTCGTCACTCTGATTGATGATTTTGACGGAACTTGCTGCAACAGAGCCACCTAAGGCCAGTACGAATAAAAATGCAATCGGATTCATAGATTCTCCTAAGGGTCATTAAGGGTTCACAAAGTTGCTGCTGGGCCAGAACGGCTAATTCAAAGCCCGTTCTGGGATAACGAGGAGGGTATTACCCCGACGTCCGACGACAATCACCCGCTGATGGACGTTGATCTCAGCTTGGTAGTCCTCACAACGCGCTTGCCAAGAGTTGCCTTCGTAGAGAACACGGCCTGTTTCTCCAGGGGGGATCGCGGTAATCGTGCGGGCCTCTGTCGAAGCAGCCAGAGTATAAGGGGTGCGCTTGGGCATCAAACGCTTTAAGACCAGTACAGTGAGGACGGATAACACCAGCCACAGGCCTACCTGAATACTAATCTGAGGAATAAACAAGGCAAAAATCGAAACTAGCAGGGCACTAATCCCTAGAGTGGCCTCTACAAAAGCGGTAGGAACGAAGAGCTCCATTAGGCACAGGATTACGCCTGCCATCAACCAAAACAAGGCGGGACTCATAATCTGAATCGGTCCATTTTGATTACGTCAGCCCTTGATACGGTTCACTTCACTTACGGGCGATGGAATTCCGCAGGATGAGACCGAGCGACTTCCCGAAGATCCACTAGGATTAATCTAGCCTTTTGCCCCCTAGGGGGAAGCCCGTACTCTACTTGTCTTAAGGGTCTTTGGAATCTCTGGTGAACGATGTCTAAAGCTGAGTCTGCTTCTTCCAGCCAACTTCGTTATGTTTGGGCAGTTGGCCCAATAAGTGATGCGATTCGTCCTGGGCAGATGGTGGGCGATCGCTACAAGGTCATTACGCCTCAGATATGGCAAGATACAACCCCAGAAAAGCCCCCGACGATACCTGAAACGGTGCCCGAGCAGGTGCTGCCCTATCTCCAAAGCCATCGTTATCGATTGCACCTGCCGGGCTTATATGATTTGGTGCCTCAAGCGAGGGCAAAAACGCCTTGGATTGTGCTTGAAAATGCACCGATCAATCATCGGTCTGGACAGCGCTACCCAACTTTAACTGAGGTGTGGGATACGGCTGCGCCCATACGCCAGTTGTCTTGGCTATGGCAGTTATGGCAACTATGGCAGCCTCTTATAGATCTGGGGGTTAGTGCTAGTTTGCTGGTGACAGACAACGTTCGGGTTGAGGGTTGGCGCATCCGGCTCGGAGAGCTTTATGTCGATGAGCAACGCCCTGCCCTCGGGACCTTTGCCCAAACTTGGCTAGGCCTTACGGGTACACAACCTGCGATTAATCAACCGTTGCAACAGTTGGGTGCAGCAATTTTGGCAGGCGATTGTCCCGCTGAGCAGCTCACCGTCGATTTGAACTATCTCTTACTAAAAGAATCGGCCCAGGTGCCTTTAGCGGTTAAAGCTGCGGGTGACACCCACCCGGGACCGCAGCAGCCTCGCAATGAAGATGCTTGCTATCCCCAAGGGGTAGCGGCTGATAGTACGATGCCCCGCATTGGAATTGTCTGTGATGGGGTTGGAGGACATGAAGCGGGGGAAGTCGCCAGCCAGTTGGTGGTGAGATCGCTACGTCTACAGCTTCAAGGACTGCTCAGTGAGGCTCAGAACCAAGACCAACTCGCCCCCCCTCGGGTCATTGCTCAACAAATTGAAGCGGCAATCCGCGTCGTTAACGATCTAGTCAACCGCCAAAATGATCAGCAAGGACGCAGCGATCGCCAACGCATGGGGACAACCCTAGTGATGGCCGTAGTAGTGGCGCAGCGCATTAGAACAGAAGTGGGTTGGGGCCTCGTGAATGAGCTTTACGTTGCCCACATTGGCGACAGCCGTGCCTACTGGATTACCCCAGACTACTGTCACCAACTGACCGTAGACGATGATCTCGCCGGACGTGAGGTTGCGGCTGGGCGACAGCTCTATGCCTCATTGGCCCAGCGTTCTGAAATGGGAGCCCTGACACAGGCGATCGGCACTCGAGATGCCCAGCATTTGCATCCCCACATCCAGCGCTTTGTGGTGGATGAAGAAGGCATCCTATTGCTGTGCTCTGATGGCTTAAGCGATGGCGGACGCATAGACGAAGCATGGGCGAACTATATCGGCCTCATTACCAAAGACATCATTACCCTAGAGTCAGCCGTTGCTTCCTGGATCGAACTCGCCAACCAAAAAAATGGTCATGACAACGTCGCAGTGGTGTTGATGCAGTGCAAATTGCTGTTGACTCAAACCTACTCCCCTAGCGAAGAATCGGTCTCAGACCCTCAGGACACTGATGCTCCTGACGATCTGACAGATGCCTCTAGGGCTCTGCTCTATGGGGACGACGAGTCGCCTCTGCCGACTCAAGGTCCACCCAGCGATTTCCCTCGGGCCAAAATACCGTTACCCGCATGGTGGCTGGGCATCGTAGCAGCAGGAATTTTGCTCCTCGCAGGTTTAATTGGATGGTGGATTGCAGGACGATTGACTGTACCGCCGACTGCCCCTCCCGAATCTATAGAGTAGTCGCTCACAAGCTAGGGCGTGTGGACAATTGACGACAAAACCCTCTCTGGGTAAGCCTGACCACGCCCGCCCCGACAAATCAAGCTAGGATCTGTAGACCATTCAGGCTAGATTCCTTCCGGCAAGACATTTTGCGATTCAAGACGGCACCAAAGCGGGGTGAGCATCCTATGCAAAGATATAGGGGCCTACAGGCTTCCCATTTGTCGATGCCTGGACAAGGGGCGTGGTAAGTCGAGGTTGAATGACGGTATGAAAGTTGGCGATCGGGTTCGAATCAAAGATTCTATTATTTTCTACCACCACCCCCTGCATCGAAATGCAGCGTTTGATGCTCAAGGCTTAGAAGGCAAAATTGTTAACGTTCTATCTGACTGGAATGGTCGTCCGATCAGCGCTAACTTTCCAGTACATGTCGAATTTGAAGTTGAAGGCGCGAAGCGGCCCTTCCGAGCCCATCTCCAGGATCATGAGCTAGAGGCGCTCTAAAGCATGGAGGGCTTCACTACTCGCGACTTGAATATTCCTAACAACGTGAGCTTCTTAAGCAGTCGCCTGCTTCTTCGGAGACCAGGTCAGGAGCTGTGGCTCTGCCTGCATTTTTTCTAAATCCTGTTGATGCTCAAGGGCGATCGCTGCATACCACTCACAATATCGGTTGAAAGCCTCTCGATGCTGAATCTCTGCCCTCACTTGTTGGGCCATTTGATGCAGAATCAAGCTTTCACTGGGGTGATTTAGATTGACTGCGACATACTGGTTGAGTCCAGGCTCAGGTTGCCACTCAGAAAGGTTTTTCATCTTTACCCCAACTCTAGGGACATGTGTGACCACTCATAAATGAGGTTAGCCAACGCTGTCTGCGCTGATTGATACGTAAGCCCTCGAAGCTCAGCCTCAGAAATGCACGCTACACCTCTACCACTCAAAACTCTAGAGAACTGAGGTCGACAAACACCCTGACCTCATCCATGCACTCACCATAGGTGAGGCGACACAAGAAATCACCTATCGCAAGCAAATAGCTCATGCCTTATGTCAGGCGAATATTTACAAAACATAACATTTTTCAATCAAATTATATTTGGCCCATAAGCAAGTCATAGCTTCTTAAATTCTGCTGCAGAGATAATTTTTGAATTGAATTCATCTAAAAGATCAACTGGGATTCTTTTAATACAAAGGTTTTTGACCCATTCAAAACACAAGAATAGTTTTTTTGTACTCCCCCAACATTTCGGGTTATTTGACCTTGACAAAGGGAAGTAGTCGATGGATTGGGTGGTGGCTGATTAGTCAAAAGGACTACAATTGTTCTGTGACGGTAAAAACAACGGCTAGAGTTAATTGTTTATCGGACTCTTTGAAGCCAGCGGTCTACATCAGAGAGAAAGTTTTGGCCTACTTGCGATAATTGTGTGAAAACCGCAGCCAATGCAAAAGCGTAATGTGGTTTTCTCTGGTTCTAGATGCTCAGGGTGCAATGTTTTGGACTGAGCAGTCTATCAAGTGGGTGGGCTGAAAGCGTCACGGTTAGTTAGTTTCGAAGGAGCACGAGGAAGGCGGTATGACTCAATCTAGTGAACTACTCAGCGCCATTAAGCCAGCAGAGGGCATCGATCTTCTGATTGAAGATGACAATAATGCCAGTGATGATAGTTCTGCAGAAGCAGCCGCACCAGCTAAGGCGGCAACGACGAAAGGAAAAACGTCACGGCGTCGTGGTCAAGCTAAGAAGAAGCACTATACCGAAGACTCCATTCGTCTTTACCTCCAGGAAATTGGCCGCATTCGTCTACTTAGGGCTGAGGAAGAGATTGAGCTAGCCCGTAAGATTGCTGATCTGCTTGAACTGGAACGCATCCGAGATCAGCTAGAAGAAGATCTTGATCGCGAACCTAAAGACGCTGAGTGGGCTGAGGCGGTTGATATGCCGTTACCAGCCTTTCAACGTCGCCTGCATTTAGGGCGTCGTGCCAAGGACAAGATGGTGCAGTCTAATCTGCGCCTTGTTGTGTCCATTGCGAAAAAGTACATGAATCGAGGCCTGTCCTTCCAGGACTTGATTCAGGAAGGTAGCTTGGGCCTCATTCGTGCCGCAGAGAAATTTGACCACGAAAAAGGCTATAAGTTTTCAACCTATGCGACTTGGTGGATTCGACAGGCGATTACCCGTGCGATCGCCGATCAATCCCGCACTATTCGCCTTCCCGTACATCTGTACGAAACCATTTCCCGCATTAAGAAAACCACCAAGCTGCTGTCTCAAGAATTAGGCCGCAAGCCAACAGAAGAAGAAATCGCAACTCGTATGGAGATGACCATCGAGAAGCTCAGATTTATTGCTAAGTCAGCCCAGCTTCCGATCTCTCTAGAAACCCCGATCGGCAAAGAAGAGGATTCTCGCCTAGGCGACTTTATTGAATCGGATGGCGAGACGCCCGAGGATGAAGTCTCCAAGAGCCTCCTCAGAGAAGACTTAGAAGGCGTCTTAGGGACCCTCAGCGCTCGTGAGCGGGATGTTTTACGCCTACGCTACGGCTTGGATGATGGCCGCATGAAAACCCTTGAGGAAATTGGTCAAATCTTTAACGTTACCCGTGAGCGGATTCGTCAGATTGAGGCTAAAGCACTCCGCAAGTTGCGTCACCCAAACCGCAACAGCATCCTCAAAGAGTACATCCGTTAACCACTCTGCGGTTTTTGGATAACTGATATTCGTTGAAAACGCCTTGGCCATTTGCTGAGGCGTTTTTGTGTATCAGGAGGAGTGGACAAATGTATCAGTGGCGAGTACACTTGTTCTGATTGAGCATATTTCGGGATGATGGTCATGGAAACCCTGACAGAGGCCCAGCAAGAGCTGTATGACTGGCTGGTAGACTACATTCACAGCAATCAGCATTCCCCCTCCATTCGTCAGATGATGAAAGCGATGGGGCTAAAGTCTCCAGCACCGATTCAGAGTCGTCTAGACCATCTACGCAAAAAAGGTTATATCGACTGGAATGAAGGCAAAGCCCGCACGATTCGCATCTTGCAAGATACCCGTGGCATTCCCGTTTATGGAACAATCGCCGCAGGATATGTGAACGAAGCCTATACCGATGATGTGAGTCGGCTCGATATGGCAGGGCTCCCACTTAAAACAGGTGACTATGCACTCAAGGTCAACGGCGACAGCATGATTGGGGCCATGATCCAAGATGGTGACATGGTGATCATGAGACCCGTGCAAGATCCACAAAGCATTCGCCAAGGCACCATTGTTGCCGCTAGGGTTGAACGGGAAACAACCCTGAAGTACTTTCACTGCCAAGGCAATCAAGTTCAGTTAAAGCCAGCCAACCCAGATTACCCGGTGCAAGAGTTCCTGGCCGATCAGGTCGATATTCAAGGACGATTAGTGGCCGTATGGCGCGACTACACGTCTGAAGCTTGATGGGCAGCTATGCTTGTCGCTAAACATCATCATGGGCTAGAGCACGTGCAGAGTAATACACTAATGCAGGTGTTGAAAACTCACGAATCGTGTTGACTACATCGGGCACGTTGTGGGTTGCTGTGAGGCTCCATGAAGTTGCGTACGTTTTTTTCGGGGTTGGCAGCCGCTGTCGGCGGATTATTGCTAATTGGTTTGCTCAGTTTTTGGGGCCTGACATCCCAAAATCCAAAGGCTTTTCTACAGCAAAATGGGCGTTTGGCTCCAAGTGCAGCCCAGTTTGTGCCCCGTCAATCACCGCTGATGGTTTCACTACTGGCCCGCCCTGATCGCCTTTGGGGCTTACGGCAATTGGTAATTGCCCCCAGAAATCGCGCCCAATCTCGCCAAACCTGGCAAGCCTTGAAGCAATGGATATCGGACTACAGCGGCTTAGATTATGATGCGGATTTACGATCTTGGTTAGGAGATGAAATCACTTGGGCAGTCACCTCAGCAGACCTAGACCATTCTGCTGACAATGGCCAACAACCTGGCTATCTACTGGTTTTAACCAGCCATCAAGGGCTGCAGGCACGAGAAGCTGCCCATCTTTTTTGGCAAAAGCGTGTGCTGGCGGGAGAAACGTTGGTTTTTGAGCAGGTTTCAGGAACAACGTTGATCCACAACACCTCTGCCAGCACGATCAATAGCGATACATCTTTGTCAGAGTCGGGTTGGTCAGAGTCAGCGCCGCATCAGTTTGCCTCGGCAGTTGTGGGGGATCAATATGTTTTATTGGCAAATGATCCCCAGGTCATTCGTCAGGCGATCGCCGCCTATCAAGCCCCTGATGTGAGCTTAGCAACGGATTCCACTTATCAAACCTTATTAACGCAATTACCATCTGGTCAGATTGCTTGGACTTACAGCAATTTAGAAGCAACGCTAGATTGGCTAGACTTAAGGCAAAATCACAACTCTGAGGCCGCTGGCTCATCCAGCCAAAAATTATTCTTGTCTTGGCAAGTCACACCACAGGGCATCAGTGCTGATACAGCCCTCGTTGCTGCACCGGGTCGCCCATTTACACCCTATTCAGCCTCAGACAATTCATCAATCAGGGCAATGGACTGGTTGCCCCCTGACAGCATTGTCGCTGCTGGGAGTCATAACGTTACGGCCCTGTGGCAATCTTTTTATGAAGGCCTAGGCCAATATGAACCGTTACAAACTGCCCTAAGCCCTGCAGTCAAAGCTTTATCCCTAGGATCAAATATAGATATCCCTGATATCCCTAAGTTGTGGACTGATGCTCCAGGAGATAGTGCCTTGGGGTTGCTAAAGGCACCCTCACCGGCTTGGGTCTTCATCTCAAAATCGGGGACTGCAGGTTCTACCCCGGAAGCCCTGGATCGGCAAGCTCAGCAGGAGGGTGGCTTGAGCGTTGCGCCAATTGAGTGGGATAACCTGTCGATTACAGCATGGACACGACTATCGCTGAGGCCGCAACCCTTGGGCGGCACACCACAAGTGAATACGGACGTTGTCGCTGTACATACTCAAGTTGATCACTACGACGTGTTTGCAACCTCCTTAGAAGCACTGCACCAGGTTTTAGAGGCACGACAGCAGAAACCTCGCCAAAGTTTTCAAGCAGACTTAGCGCTAGTGGATACGCCCAACGCTGGGGTACTGTATCTGGATTGGTCTCAGGTCAACCCATTACTGGTGCAGCGCTGGCCTTGGCTAACCGTTTTGAACCAAATTAGCCAGCCTGTGAGCGATCACCTGAAAACCATTGTGATGCGTGCTCAGGATAGCGATCGCTCAGCTCACCGAGGTCAACTCACCCTAACGTTGAGTGAGTCGTAAATTTCCTAGGCGTTATCTCACGATGCAAGTCGATAGTTGAGGGTCAGCCGGGTACGCTTCAAATAGTTAAGATCAGACTGATGCCAAGGCGAATTCGCCGCATCCTTGATCAGGTTTGGATTTACTGAGGACATTATGGATTCACGGGTCAAGATCATTGAGCCGACCGGTATTCTTGACAGCACTCAAGCGGATTCGTTTCGACAGCAGGTAGATGAAGCCCTTGGCACTGATGCTGACAAGCTGTTGATTGATCTTTCAAACATTTCTTTTGTAGATAGCTCAGGCCTAGGGGCTTTGGTTATGGTGCTGAAAAAAGTCCGTGCTGCCAACAAGGAAATGTTCGTATGCTCAATCAATGATCAAGTCAGGATGCTTTTTGAGCTAACGAGTATGGATCGCGTTTTCAAAGTCCTTAAGGATCGCGACGATTTCTTCGAAAAAGTGTCTTGATGCCTTGTTCTGAGCGTCAGTGGTACCGTAACTTGCAAGTAAACTTAAAAACTTGAGTTTTTACTGCAGGTCAAGTCCCGGGCTTAGGTATGGTCAGCGTTTGATCAGGAATACGCAGAGCAGTGATCCAGCCAAACCTATGGCCTCAATATAATCGTTCGACACAGAAGGCTCTCTGTGCTGTGGCGCTATTGGTTTGAGACACCTAGGACTGCTTAGGACTTTGCGTATAGGCAAAGTGAGGCAATATTACACTAATCGGTGGCTGCCATAACCTTATGAGAGATCAATCTCTAGTAGAGATAAATCATCTGAAAAGGGCTGATTCTGATTGCGGGTTTTAACTTCATTCAGAATGTCGTCAATCGTTTGATCCGGTCGGACTGAGGCCAAAATATCAATGAAAGCATCCAAACCCATAATGGTCTGATCGGCTTGCATAATCTCATAGATGCCGTCACTAAAGATATACAGGCGGCTGTTTGGGGGAATATGACAGCGCTGCCACTTGTACTGCACATCAGGCAGCATGCCAACAGGCATCCCTGATGTTCGCAAGGCGGCCGTTGTCGTCATGCCCTGATCATCTCGAGACACAATAATCGCGGGAGGATGCCCTGCACTGGTATATAAAAGTTGTCGGTTGGCTCGGTTATAGACCCCATACCAAATAGTGAAATACTTCTCATTTTGGTCGGTCATCTGAAAAGTCTCATTGAGTGCTTTGATGACCCGCTCAGGGCGATAAAAATTGACATCCGGCAGAGACTGCGATCGCAACAGATTTAAAACCGATGTCGAAAGTAAGGCTGATCCCAAGCCATGGCCCGAAACATCTAAGAGGTAAATAGCTAAATAATCAGGATCGAGCCAGTAGTAGTCATAGCAGTCTCCCCCTAATAAACGAGATGGGATAAATCGAGATTGAATCGCAACTTCATCGTTTAAATCACGGGGCAGGAGCGATCGTACATAGGTCTCTGCCTCGAATAATTCCGCCTCTAAGAGCTGTTTTTGCTCATGGAGGTCTTGGGTAAGCTGCCACATACGTATACCAGCTCTAACACGAGCCTTGAGTTCGGCTGCATCAATGGGTTTAGATAACAAATCATCAGCGCCCATTTCCAATGCCTGCACGCGCTCTGCTGCTTCACCAGGAATCATCAGCATCAGGCAAAAAGGATTGGAGAGGGTTGGATTAGCCTTAATTGCTTGGCACACCGTTAGTCCGCTGGTGGTGCCTGGTAAATCCCAGTCGCAAATCACCATTGCTGGGTGAAGCGTTTTAATGACCTTTAAGGCTGTTGCGCCATCCTCAACCCAGGTAACCTCATAGCCCTCACTCGTTAGTACAGTTTGTAAAAGCTGACGCTTTGACAGTTCTGCCTCAATTACAAGAATCTGTTTCATACCCTATGGATTCACCAAAACAGTTGTTCCTGGCCCAAAGCGCCAGAACTCAGCATGTGTAAGTTGGCTGGTTGCGTCTTAACACGACAGCACCGATGTATTCGAGAGCGCTACTGCTTTCCATAAACCCTTTTGAGTGAACCGCGTTGAACTGATCCGTGAGTTTAATGACTTACGTTAAGCGCTCCATCACCGGATAAACGATGCCCGTCATCTTTACCCTAAGGTATGTGCAGGAAGAAGCGTCTTTAAGCTTAAGGCATAGACTGAATTCAGGATTCCCACTTTCACGGTATCGGTAGAGTAGATTGCACAATAGGAATAACAGATTGTTGCGGGACTTACCCCTAAGGACCAAGGGGTTTGCTATCAAAAGGATAGATACGCCCGCAATCTTTCCTCTAGAGCATAAACCCATGACCTCTGCCAGCTGTACTTTGCCGATAAGCTGTGTCGTTTCTGTTATTAAGTCTCCCTGTGACTATCAAGCCTTCCGGATTAGCCCCCAAGATACCAATCGGCTGGCTTTAGTCTTTGATCCCACTGTGGCCAATATGTCCTTAACCTATTGTGTTGAAATTTTTGACCCAGGAGGCAAAACGCCACCGAATCGACATCAGATAGCTGTCGAAATGTTTTTTATTTTGAAAGGTCAAGGCCGTGCAATCTGTGATGGTAAAACCGTAGAAATTCAAGCTGGGGACAGTGTTTTAGTACCCCCCAACGGGATTCATGTGATTGAGAATACTGGCATAGGACGGCTTTACGCACTCTGCATTATGGTTCCAAATGAGAACTTTGCCGAGCTGATCCGAGGGGGAACGCCTGTGGAGTTAGATGCTGAGGACCTGGCAGTTTTACGGCGAACGGAGCAACCGATGGCCAATGCGGCTTGACCTGCTGCGCAGCATACGACGCCAGCAAGCCTATGAATCAGCAGTTGTGGCCTTAGAGCATACCAAAGCACTGGCTTCAACTCTATGTGGGGCTGCACCTAAAAGCCAATATCTTGGGGGGATAGGGTTGCAATTTCAAGGCACAAAGTATCTAGATTCGATGGTGACTCCAGATGGAGTTAGGTTAGATGCCGATGTGTATATGCCTCAGGGATCAGGGCCTTTTCCGGTACTGCTGATGCGCCAGCCCTATGGTCGTGAGATTGCCTCAACGGTAGTTTACGCTCACCCAACCTGGTATGCCGCCCACGGATATATCGTCGTGATCCAAGATGTGCGGGGGCGAGGCACTTCTCAGGGTGATTTCCGCCTCTTTGAGTCTGAGGTGCAGGATGGCTTAGCGACGGTTGACTGGGCCGCTCAATTACCTGATAGTAATGGCCGGGTTGGGATGTATGGGTTTTCCTATCAGGGTATGACTCAGCTCTATGCCGCTCAGGCTCAGCCTGCGGCCCTCATGGCAATTGCACCAGCGATGGTGGGGTACCATCCTCACAGTGATTGGGCTTATGAAAACGGAGCCTTACTGCTGCAGGCGGGTGTCAGTTGGGCCGTGCAGTTGGCGGCTGAGACGGCTCGCCTTCAGGGGCAAAATGATGCTTATCAAGCCTTATATGACGCTGCAAGACAGGCTCTATTTCAGAACCCAGCGGTCATTTGCCCAGACGTGCTGCATCGTTATGGACGCGATTCATTCTTCCACCAATGGTTGGCGCATCCCCAGGCAGACAACTACTGGGAAGCGATTACGCCGGATTTGAGCCAAGTCGATTTACCGATGCTCCATATCGGCGGCTGGTTTGATCCTTATTTGCGGGGCGATATTCGACTGTTCCAAGAAATGGTTGATCGCAGTCAATATCCCCAGCCTTTTTGGATTGGCCCTTGGTGTCATATCCCCTGGAGCCGCAGAGCTGGCGATCGCGACTTTGGTCCTGAAGCTGAGAGCCCGATTGATCGCCTGCAGATCCGTTGGTTTGATCACATCTTGAAGGGCAAAACGCTTGATATGTCAGGGGTGTCATGGTTTGAGATGGGGCGCAATCGCTGGCGACAATTCGAGGGATGGCCTCAGGCCCAAAAGCAAACATTGATCCTGACGAGTACAGGGCTCGCTAGCAGCCGCCAAGATAACGGAGCCTTATTTGCCCGTGCAGCTCACCAGGCTGATAGTCCATGGACCGATAGCAGCAAGACTGTGGCCAGCCACGATACGGTCGTCCACGATCCTTGGCGTCCTGTTCCTGCCTTAGGAGGCCACGCTGGGATTCCTGCAGGGGTTTTCAACCGTGCTGGGATCGATGGACGCAGCGATGTTTTGACCTACACAACAGCGCCCTTGACAGAACCGCTCTCGATCGCCGGTGAGATTCGCGTGACCCTCTGCTGCAAAGTCGACAGACCTAGTTTTGATCTGTCATTGGTGTTATCAGAAGTCTTTGCAGATGGAACCGTGTATTCCCTTAGCCAAGGGTATGGTCGCTTTAAAACATTGCCTGGGTTCGAACTGTATCGGCTATCGTTGCAAGCGAGTTGTTTTTGCTTAGGGGTGGGGCAGGCGTTGAGACTCAGCATTAGTGGAGCCTGCTTCCCAGCCTACGACATGAACCTAGGTACAGGGGATGAGGTGTTCCCCAGGGATCTCCACGAGACCAGAACTATCACGATTACCGTTGCCACGGGAGGCGAGCAAGACAGCTACCTGGAATTACCGGTCGTACCGGCACAGTCCCGATCAGAGGCTGTTTGAAAAGGGGTAGGCCAAGTCTGGATGCCCACGCCCAATCTGCTCAATTAGAGTTCAGAACCCATGTTGATGGAATTGGGTTGGCGGTTGAACTGTTCCACTAGGGTCTCCATTCGAGATTCTGAGGCAACCGTGACAGGAGAAACAACCGTCTCAGAGTTTTTTGTATCTATCTCGACGGCACTTTGCCCCATGAGAGGATTAGCGCTTTGTAGGACGCTACCCCCCCACAAACGATTGCTAATCGTGCCAGAGAAAACACCAAACACAGCTAGGGCAATAGCCGCAAAACTGGCCATGCAAGTCCGCTGCACACCCTGATTTAGACGCTGGTAGACTTGGCTGGTCAACGTTTCCGTCGATTCAGTTGCAGGGGTCTGGCACAGGGTATTAAAGCCCTGCCGCAAGTAAAGCAGGCGGCGATATAGGCACTGAGTATCCGGATCATGGGTTAGCCATGCACTAACTAAGCGACGCTCTTTTGGCGAAACTTCACCATCAAGGTAGGCACTCAGTAGCTCAAAGCGATCGCGCTTAACCACATCTAAATCACATGACATTTGATCGATGTGTCCTGAATTTTCAGGCGAGTCATCAGGCATCACCTGAGGACGAGCGCGTACATCGGAATCAGACTGATGATGTGAACTCATACCAGAATCAATGTCCCAGTTTTAGAATGCCTAGAGGCTCCACATAGTGATGACCCTTGGCCATCTAGCTATAGTTCCCAAAACCGAGAAATCACCAAGCCTGAAGTACTCTCAACCGGGTTCAGGTTTAGAGCGTGAGTCCAGGACAGATTTATAGCCAGTGATGGGTTCAGCAGCATCGATGCCTTAAAGGCCGAATCCGATCATACTCGGATCTTTCAAGAAGTGGGAGGACCTCAGGAATAAATTTTGCCGGAGCACGTCCCAGCTCAATATGAGTTATGCAAATGACTCTGTCTTGAGATAACGGGCCAGGTCATCTTGCAGACGATGGCGGGCACGGGCAATTCTAGATTTGACAGTCCCTAGCGAAACACCTGTCATATCAGCAATTTCTTCGTAGCTTAGCCCTTGAATTTCCCGTAAAACGATCGTCGTGCGAAAGGCTTCTGGTAGAACCGCGATCGCCTTTTGCAATTGCCCATAAAACTCCTGGGTCATCAGTGTATCAACCGGGCTCGGATCCGTTGCAGGCAATTCCCAGTCCACCTGGCCATCATCGAGTTGGCGGGGAGCATCTAGCGACAGAGGCGACCTAAACCGCTTACGCTTACGGAGTTCGTCATAAAACAAATTTGTGGCAATCCGACTCAGCCACCCTTTGAAACGAGCTGGATCTTGAAGACGATTCAGGTGTCGATAGACCCGGATCCAGACTTCTTGAGTTAGATCAGCGCGATCAGACCAATCTGGCGCAAGGTGATATAACAAACGCTCGATATGACTCTGATAGCGGCGAACGAGTTCGGAAAAAGCAGCTTTATCAGGCCGATGCTGCACTTGGCAGTGTTGAATGAGGTCATAGTTGGACAGCTGAGAGGGCTGCTCTTGTCTCAAAACAGTGGGCAAGCTAGCGGTCGACCAAAATGCGGACAACGACTGACTCATGGGTAAGGATCCAACGATTTCAACAGCACACAGAAAACGAACACAAGTTCCCAAGATGCTTAGCAGTAAGTCCCTGATGCTTACTTCATCTATGGAAAATGAATACTGATTGTGTTGTACTGCACTAGCCCCTAGCTCTAGTAGACACCTTGTGCCTCTCTCTTTTTTGGCACAGTTGCCCTGCAAGGCAAAAACGCATATTTAGTAGACACCTCTCAAAGCACCGGCTCTGGGCATGACGCACCTGTTTTACGGCATTGGGACCGTTAAGAAGGAACTACAGTTATGCCCTATTGGCTTAACGTCGTGAATTGCGCATACCCACCAGTCGATTAAAGGGGTAAGAGGTATACTCAAGCCGTAGGCACCGTACACAGAATCAATGCAATATTTGGCCAAGGTTGAACCTGTGGAGCCTGACACGCCGCCAACTTTACGGTTACTCGCCCGCCATATTAAGGACTACATGTGGGAGCGCCTAGAAGATGAGCGCGTTGTGACCCTGCGTGAAGCCGGTAGCTGGAGCAACGGGGCCTTGGTTCTCGTCAACCTCGATGATAATGATGAACAGGGTATTGCCGCCGAGGACGCAACACCCTGGGTGATGGATCTCGTAGACACCTTTTTAGCCCAAGGGGTTACCCCCCGCACCTTGGAGCAAGAGGTAGAACGCGCAGAACAGTGGCGACAGTCTCTCACCCTAGAGAGTCAAGAAGTGGATCGCCGTGCTTTAGAAGCCACTGCGCGTCGAGATGAGATTCAAGAATTGGAAAAAAGTCTCAAACTTGAGCGCATCGACCTTGAGCGTCGAGAAGCAGAATTACAGGATCGGCTCAACGGACTAGACGCTTCTTAAGAGAAAACTACGCACAGAATTGTAGGAGTGACGCTGATTTTTGCTAAACGCCATCATGTATTGGCAGCGCCTTCTAAGGGGCAGCAGGCAACACTTTAGGGACAGCACTTTGGGGACTAGTCGGTTCTGGATCGGCCTGTTCGGATATTAAAAAATCCCTCAACAGACGAGCTAGAGCCCGCTGGGTCAGGTTACCCACAATACGCTGACCCATGTTGCGGGTCTCAGCCTTAAAGAGAATCTGAGGTAGGATGCGGGCCACTATGGCCATATCAAATCCCTGGGTGTGCTGAAGAATCCCAAGAATTCGAGTGACACGTTCCCAAGTGTCATCAGTTTCGTCAACATTGCTGACGTGAGGCGCAGGCTGACCGAGGCGCTGTAACCGCTCCTGAATTGACAGCACCATGGATTGACCCAACTGATCAAGTTCACGGGCAACTTCATCGGCAATGCGATCGCGGATAAAAGATCCCCTTTCTGAAAATAAGAAGTCAACAGTTTGATCAACAACGCGACTGAGATCATAGTCATCGCTATTGCGAGCATTGCGTAATAGATTTTCGAGACGATTCCAACGAAATTCTCCATCTTTGAAGAGTAAGTCTTGGAGAGAATTGCGAAGCTCTGGAGAGCCATCCGTTAGCAAGCGCTTGGCGACGTAAGGATAAGCCTTGCTCAGCACCTTAAACTCAGGATCCACATTAATCGCAATGCCTTCCAAGGTCACCAGAGAGCGAATGATAAGGGCATAGTAAGCCGGCACCCGGAAGGGATATTCATACATTAGGGCTGAGAACTCATCGGTAATACTCTTGAAATTGAGTTCAGCCACACTGGCCCCCAAGGCATTGTTAAACACATCTGCCAAAGCCGGAATAATCGGCCTCAGATCGGTATCAGGTGTGAGAAATTCGAGCTTGACGTAATCTGCTGCTAACCCTTCAAAATCACGATTCACCATGTGGACGACTGCTTCAATTAAGCCGTAACGCTGGTAGGGCTTGACCTCACTCATCATGCCAAAGTCAAGATAAGCCAAATTGCCATCGGCCATCGCCAAAAGATTGCCGGGATGGGGGTCGGCATGGAAGAAGCCATGCTCTAAGAGCTGCCTCAGAGAACATTGCACCCCAACCTCAATGAGGCGCGTCGCATCAATACCTTGCCTTGCCAAGGCGTCAATCTGCGTCAGCTTCGTGCCCTCAATCCATTCCATCGTCAGCACTCGGCGAGCCGTGTACTCCATATAGATGTGAGGGACATAAATGTTGGGTAAATGGCTATAGAGCTGCGCAAAGCGCTGAGCATTATGCCCCTCGTGGGTATAGTCCATCTCCTCGACGATACGTGCCCCAAACTCATCCATGATGCCGACCAGATCGCTGCGAACTTGTTCGACACGATTGGTGATCCACTGAGCGAGCTGCCGCAAAATATAAAGGTCGAGGGTGATGCGCTGGGCTAGACCCGGTCTTTGCACTTTGATGGCAACCGTTTCACCCGTCTTGAGCTTGCCTTTATAGACTTGTCCCAAAGAAGCCGCTGCAACTGGTTTTAAGGATATTTCTTCATAAATTTCCGATGGGGTGCCCCCCAGCTCTTGCTCAATGTATTTAAAAGCCACCTCATTCGAGAAAGGGGGCAATTGGTCTTGGAGACGGGTTAGTTCACCTAAGTAGGCGGGTGGGACTAAATCTGGCCGGGTAGATAACGCTTGGCCAATCTTGATATAGGCCGGTCCCAGTTGGGTAAGGATGAGTCGCAGCTGCTCCGCACGCTTGGGTTGCCGAGCTTCGGACTGTCCAATGCGGCGGTCCCACCACAGATTTAAATAAAACCAAATGAACGGCCACAGAATTGCCCCCAGCCGCGCAAGCACCCTAAGCGGTCGCCTACTGTAATAAGCCTGAATTGCAAGGGCGTCGTACTCAAAATCCTCAAAGGGATCGAGGTTGCTCGGGGGGGCTGCTGCCAACAGCGCTGGAGGCTGAGAGGGGCTGGCCATAAGATTGAAAACCATTAAGCATTGGAAATACAGCCATAGTTGCTGCACCTCTATGTAAACTATCGTAACAAACCTTGGGTTCTTCCCTGGGCAGAGGGGGTGTTTATTACCGTACTTTAGTTCTGATGTATTGCTAAGATTGGGTTCCGCTTGTCTGAATACACGAGATCTTGACGCGCTAGCGGCCTAGGGATTCGTGTCATAGTGTTTTTGAGATTGCCCTTGACCTAAAGCGTCACTTTATGTTGCTGTCCCTGCGGATCGAAAACTTTGCTCTAATCGATCAACTGCAGCTCTCTTTTGAGGAGGGGCTGAATGTGCTGACGGGGGAAACGGGGGCAGGTAAATCGATTGTCTTGGATGCCATTGATGCGGTTCTGGGCGGGCGAGTTAGCCAACGGATGGTGCGCTCTGGGGAAAAGCGCGCCTTAGTAGAAGCAACCTTTACCCTGACTCACGCCACGCAGCAGTGGCTGGCGCTGCAGCAGATTCAAGTTGAGGGCGATCGCCTGATCTGCAGTCGAGAGTTGACCCTAGGGCGCGGCACAGTGCGGAGCCGTTCTAAGGTGAACGGTATGGCGATCAACAAGCCTTTGGTAGAGGCTTTGAGGCTCCATCTGGTCGAGATTACGGCTCAGGGACAGACCCTACAAGTGGGCGATCCCGTGCTGCAACTGGCTTGGCTAGACGGGGTTGGAGAAGCCTCTTTAGCACAGCAGCGCCAGCAGGTGGCGATTGATTATGAGGGGGCGATCGCGGCCAAAACGGCCCTAGATCGTCGTCGCCGGGCTGAGCAACAGCGCCAAGAGCAGCTTGACCTATTTGATTACCAATGCCAAGAACTCAGCGCAGCGGCATTGGAGGACCCAGAAGAGCTGACGCAGCTTGAGCAAGAGCGCCAGCGACTTACCCATGCGGTAGAGCTTCAGCAGCAAAGCTATCAGACCTACCAAATTCTCTACGAAAATGACCAGGGTGGCATTGCCTGCTCTGATCTATTGGGGAAAGCCGGACAAGTTTTAGAGGACATGCTGCGCTATGACGAGCAAGTGGAGCCGATTCTTGACTTAATCAATGATGCACTGGCGCAGGTAGAAGAAGCCGGACGGCAAATCAATGCCTATGGTGAAGACATTGAGACGGATCCCCAACGTCTGGAAGTCATTGAAAGCCGGATCAGCCAGCTCAAGCAGCTCTGCCGTAAATATGGGCGATCGCTGGCCGAGTTGATTGACTACTACCAAGAAATCCAGGCTTCTTTGGATGTGCTGAACGAAGACGGTCAATCCGTAGAAGCACTCCAGGAAACCTATGACGCCAAACAGGCCGCGCTGATCAAAAGTTGTACCCAACTGACACAGTTGCGCCAAAAAGCAGCCCAGGTTTTGGCACAGCGCCTTGTGTCTGAGCTCAAGCCCCTGGCCATGGAGCAGGTGCAGTTTAAGGTGGCGCTAACGCCAGTGGCTCCCCATGAAACTGGGGCTGATCAAGTCGCGTTTTTATTTAGCCCTAACCCCGGAGAGCCGCTACAGCCCATGGCAGATACGGCCTCTGGGGGAGAGATGAGCCGGTTTTTGCTGGCGCTAAAAGCCAGTTTTTCTCAGGCTTCAACGGTGGGAACCTTGGTGTTTGACGAGATTGATGTGGGGGTGTCGGGTCGCGTCGCGCAGGCGATCGCTGAGAAGCTTTACCATTTGGGGCGTTCTCAGCAGGTGCTTTGTGTGACCCATCAGCCGATGGTGGCGGCTATGGCAGATGCCCATTTCCGCGTCGGTAAAGAAACCGTTGAGCTGTCAGGGGCCTCACCCAAAGGCCGTAAAGGATCACGCAAAGCAGCGGTTGCTCAGTCCGATCAAGTGCGTACCGTGGTGCGAGTGCAATCTTTGGATGCAGACGAACGCCGCGATGAACTGGCCCAATTAACCGGTGGCCAATCCCACCAAGATGCCTTGAGCTTTGCGGAAGCCCTGCTGCATCAGGCTCAAACCCTACGGACAGAAGTGGCAGCCTCCTAAGCAACCCATATTGAAGTGAATCCAGTCTGTCAGTAGGTCGATACCTATCCGGGCGACTCAGCCACTAAGATGAGCATTGGTCAGTATTGGTCAGTACCGGTATGCTCTTGCCCATTGCGCTCATTGATCCCTCTATCGACAATCCCGTAATTGAGGAAGGACTGCAAAAGTTCTTACTGGTCCTTTCTGTGTCCTTGGGGGTGGCGACCCTGTCTCGGGCACTGAGCTGGCTGCGCAACATTCCCTACACGCTGCTGCTGCTGCTGGTGGGGCTAGGACTCGCCATCCTGGATGTGCGATTGATCAATCTTTCGCCAGAGCTGATTTTATTTATCTTTCTACCCCCGCTCCTGTTTGAAGCGGCGTGGAACCTGAAATGGTCGAACCTCAAGAAAGACTGGCTCCCCATTAGTCTCTATGCCGTCTTGGGCGTGGTGATCTGTGTGGGCGGATTGTTTGTGGGACTGCGAGAGGTGGCCGGTGCATCGGTGGCAACGGCCTTACTGGTTGGGGCTAGCCTATCGGCGACAGATCCGGTGTCGGTGGTGGCCCTTTTTCGAGAGTTGGGGGTTGATAAGCGGCTAACCACCCTAATGGAAGGGGAAAGTCTCTTTAATGACGGTGTTGCCGTTGTGGCTTACAACCTGCTCCTGGGGTTGGCCTTAGGGCTTGAGCAGTTTGAAGTGCCGGTAACCGTTGCCCGGTTTTTGATTTTTGTAGGAATTGGGGTCAGCGTCGGTGGGCTGATTGGGTTTGGAATTTCGTTTTTAACCCAGCGGTTTGATTTACCCCTCGTGGAGCAGTCATTAACCCTCGTCTCTGCCTATGGCACCTACTTAGTGGCGGAGCAATTAGACGGTTCTGGGGTAATTGCGGTAGTCACGACTGGCCTAATTTTGGGGAATTTCGGGTCCCGAATCGGCATGAACCCCCGCACTCGATTATTGGTGTCGGAGTTTTGGGAATTTGTGGCGTTTTTCGTCAACTCCATTGTCTTTTTGCTGATTGGGGATCAAGTCGTCTTCAGGGGATTGATCAGTAACCTGGATACGATTTTGGTAGCGATCGCCATCATCATTGTGGTGAGAGCCATCAGCATTTTTGGCCTAGGGGCCTTGAGTAATTGGTGGGTCGGCTCTGAAATTAATTTACGGGGCCAAACGCTACTGTGGTGGGGCGGTTTACGAGGCTCTGTTTCGGTGGCATTGGCCCTCAGTGTCCCCGTCATCCTTGAAGAGCGCGAAGAAATCATTGCCATCGTATTTGGAGTGATGCTGTTTACCCTGCTGGTACAGGGTTTGACCACCAAACCGCTGCTAGAAGCCCTCGATCTGTTGGGCGATCAACCCCTCAGACAACGCTACAACGAGTCTGTGGCCAGACGCATGGCCCTCAAGCGGGTACTCGCCCGTTTACAAGAGATTCAACAGCAGCAGGAAATTGATCCGGAATATTGCAAGTACCAAATTGCCTTGGTCGAAGGCCAACTGAATCAATTAACCGCAGATCTAAAAGCCCTGCGCCAGAAGCATCCTGACTTGCAAACCTTTGCTGTAGAACAAATGCAAGAGGAGCTGCTGGCGATCGAGTCTGATACCTACGCAGAGCTAATCCGGGGGGGACAGTTGAAAAATGAAATGGCACCGCTGTTGCAATCTGTCTTGGTTACCGATTCTGGTACAGAATCGGCAGCATAAGAGAGCCTATTCCCCTTGGATTTTAAGCGGTTGAATCGGGGAAGGGGGCTTTAATCGCCGTCGTCGCTGCCAGGATAGGGGCGTTGGACTAGGGGCCTCTTCTGGCAGCAGCTCTAGTTCTGCAGGCTGTTCTGGCTCTGCTGACTGCTCCTGTAGATTAGCCGATCGTCTATAGTGATCTCGCTCTGCCGCTAAAGTTTGGCACCGTTGCTTGAGCTGGGTTTGACGACCCAATTGGTCGGAGAGAGACAACTCTAATTCATGAATCCGCACCTGTTGGACCCTCAGCGCATGGCGCAAAGCGGTCATTTCATCTGCTGGCACTAAAGCTGCTGGTGGTTCTAAAGCATTTTGCTCAGCAGTTTCAGACTCCATGCTATCGAAGTCTTCAGGGTGTTCAATGGCAGTCGCCTCGTGGAGGGTGGCCAAGGTTCCTTGCAATGCGCTAGTTAAATGGGCAAGGTCACCATGGTGATGGTGAACCATTGCAGTGAGCGTCTGAGTATAGTGGCGAGCACTTTGTAGTTGCCCCCCTAAGCTCACGGCCATGGAGCGGGCTACCATTACTTCTGCCTCTAACTCTAGGCTTGAGGCATTGCGAGACTCGGTGGGGTGTTGACCGTCTTGGCATTGATCACGCAGATGCTGCAGATAGGTTTGCAACTCTGCTTCCCCCTGCTGGATCTGAAATTGGAGGCGATTCAGGGTAGATTGCTGATGATCAACCCAGTCGTCTAACACCGTTGTAATTTGTTGAAGCAGCGAAGGCTGGGTCGAGTTGAGTTGAGTCAGTTGTGACTTGAGGTAGGCGATTGCCTGCTCTTGAACGTTGGCGTATTTCTCAGTTGTGGCCAGTTGCGACTCTAGCCATTGTTGATCTTGAACTTGCTTCTTCAGTTCCTCCAGGGAATACAAGGCTTGATCTAGGGCTTGCTGGAGATGGCAAACACGCTGCACCAACTTGAAGTCAAGGGATTCTTCTTGGGGCATGAGTGGGGGCAGCGCGACAGATAGAGAGCTTGAAGCCCACTCTAACAAAGGTTACTAGGCCGCGCAGGAGACTGTCACAGAGCGTTTACGGTCTCTCGCTGGGAGCTGCTGCTACGGCGATAGCGGTTGGCACTGTTGATTTTTTTAAGGATCCGAGTGCTTGGGTGATTTGGGCCAACATTCGATGTTCTCCCTGGGCATGCAAAATCGACGCGGCGGCTTCTAGGTCCGTAATGGCGGCAGGGTATTGCTGCTGCTGCTGATAAAGTGCGCCCCGATAGCAGTAGGGCAAAGCCATCCGAGGCACATGTTGGATGGTCACTGTTTGATCGGCGATCGCAGCCGACAAGTTCCCTTGCTTTTGATAGGCTTGACCTCGATAAAAATAGGCAATCGGTGAAGTGGGCTGAAGTTGTATGGCAGCGGTCCAGTCGGAGATCGCCGGTTCATACTGCCCCTGCTGAAAATAAACCCAGCCTCGATTGCAGCGGGCTGCCCAGTTGCCAGGATCGAGCGTCAACGCCTGGTTAAAATCAGCCAGGGCATTGTGGGGCTGCTGACGATCTACCCAAATCACACCTCGATTATTCAAAGCGCTTGAGTCTTCTGGCGCGAGCTGCACCAGATAGGAATAATCGGCAATGGCCCCCTCCAGATCGTTGAGGTCATAGCGGGTTCCAGCCCGATTAAAGTAGGCCATAGTGTCTTGGGTTCCCAGCTCAGGATGATCAAACCGCTGCAAGAGCCGCTGAATCACGGTTGTTTCAGTCGTCCGTAGCCGCACATCTAGGTTGGGGAGCGCTGTGCTGGCAGCCGGTAAGGTCTCTAGTCCCACAATCGCGTGGGCGCGATCGCAGACCAAAAATTGCTCATCCGTACCTAAAATTTTGAATTTAAAGCGGTTTGGATAACGCTGCTTAAGTGGCAGCAGTTGCTTTAAGGCTTGCTTCAGTTGCTTTTGCAGCGCGGTGTTTAAATGCCAAGGCTGACGAATGGCTTTTACGAGCAAACCTTGGCGGCGATCGCTAGCGTGGCACCAGCCAATTTCAAGGCGACACTGACGCTCCAAGACCTCTTCAAATCGCACCCGTAATTCGTCATCTAAAGTTGCTGACGGTGACCAAGGCCAAACCATAACGACCCGCTCTTGGGCTTGATCTAGAGCCTTGAGTAGGGCCTGATTGATTGGGCTATCCCAGCGATCGACGCTGTCACTCTCAAGCGGAAAAGCCGTGAGCCATTCATTCCCGGCGGCTACCGATGGAACCGGCGTGAACTGCGGTAATTGCCCCGGCTCAGTCGGCGTCGACATCAGCTCATAGCGCTGCATCAACTCTTGAGAGGTTTGCTCTAGGGTGGCCAGTTGCCACTGAAGACTGCTCAAGTAAGTTGCTGTTGTACCCCGAATTTCTGTAGTGATATCGAAGGGCACAGAAATGTCATTTAGACGCGTTTCGATCCGTTCCACCATCCCTGACAGTTGCGTTAAGTCGTTTTCCAATTCCTTGATGGGTTTGGTCGAGCCCCCGTGGCGACCATTCTGATGCGTATTCAAAGACGTGCTCTCCTCAGCGAGTCGGAGCGTATGGACATGCTTACGCAAACTGTTTTGCTCGGTTTGCAGCGTATTGAATTTTTCCCCTAGAGCTACGAAGTCTCGGCGGGGGACCAGCTCCGCCACCGCTTTAATCAACTCTCGCACCTCGCCCTTGAGTAAATTCGGGTCGCTATTGCTGGGAACTTGGCGCAAGCGGCGATCTAAATGACGAATCGCATCTTGAAGGGTCGTCTGAGCCGTTTTACTCTCACTACCCAAACTTTCTAAATTGACCCGAAGCTGCATCAGTTCCGTTTTGAGCTGAGAGACATCTGCCTCGGTGGCCTCAACGCGAGGCAAACTAGAGAGGCGCTGCACTTGATTTTTCAGGTTGCTGAGGGTCGAACAGACATAGGTGTACTGATCCTGAAGCTGAGCCATGTCTTGGTACAAATGGCTCAGATCAGGTCGCTCAATCGCTTCGATTTTTCGCTCTACTTCCTGTTGTGTGCGCTCTAAAGCTTGGGAAATTCGCACCACGGCGCGATCGCTATGGGCCATGGCCGCTCGCTGCAAATTATTGATGGTTTCGGGCGTGGGGTGAGCCGTGATGCGCGCTTCAAGTTGGCCGAGTTTTTGATTTGTGTCACTTTCTAAAGCCCCTACTTGGAGGTCCAGATCGTCCACCCGCTGGGCGACTCGCCGTCGCTCAAACAACCCTAGAGCAACTAATACAGTAACGGGCAGAGTTGCTGCTGCCGCCTGTTGAGTCGCAACAGAGACCAAGGCCCCAGCACCTGCACCCAACACCAGGGCAGAATCGCGCACAGTTGACCAATGGAGGTTTTTCACAGGATGCACAAGGGGTTAAAGAACTATGAAACCGAACGTAGAGAAACCCACCATGGTTCAAGCGCAGAACCTGGGGGCAGCAGATGACTACGTCGCATGGGTCTGTGCGAGGGCTAGCACTGTTTTAATTTTCAGATTCCATCTGAGCCCGTCAGGAAAAAATCATCGACAACAACATCTTGTGCTAGCTGGGGGAGCTGGGCTTCATGTTCTACCCTTAATCCCGCCTTTACCTTGCCAGGGTTGGGAGTCCTTATAGTTGGAGACGAGTCGCCGCACTTTATCGATTAACTATGCATGCTGGCTATCGCCTTGGCCTGGTTACAAGCAGCATTATTTTGGGGCTGACTGGCTGCACCCCAAAATTAAACATGACTGCGATCGAGGCTGAGATCAAAGCAGAGATCGAGCGTCACGGCCGCCGTATTTCCTTAGCCGAGGTGCGTTGCCCTCTCAACGTTGTCCGCCAATCAGGCGCTTACTTTCGCTGTGTCGGCACCTTAAAGCCGGAGGGAGAATTTACAATCAATGTCACCCAGATGGACGATGCGGGCACAGTCAACTGGGATATTCCCAACTCTCAAATTATTTTGAATCTCGTAAAACTGGAGACAAGTATCCAGGAAGACTTAGCCAAGCGATTGACCAAGCGAGCAATCATTGACTGTGGTGCGGTGTACCGCATCAATCAACCTGGTGAAAGATTTGAATGCCAGATTGTTGGAGGTCTCGATTTGGGGACAGAGCAGCTTGATGCCATTTTGGTAAAAGTGACGCCTGAGGGAGACCTCAACTGGCATGAAGTTAGAGAAAACAACCAGGTTGTTGATGCAGCATCTACATCGACAACAACATCCACCAGCGCTAGCGAATCTGCCGATACAGCCGATTCAACCAGGCCAGCGACCACACCGACTGGCACGCCAACCCGCAAAATAGCAGGCACCCGCGAAGTAGAGCGCCCGCGCATTGCTGGGGATGATGATTAAAGAATTCAGAATTTATTTTGACCTTAACCCGATAGCAATTAAGCGTTAACGGTTAAGACATATCTCCTTAATCTCAGGCCGGTACGTTACGGGGTGGTTTATGAAATGCGCGTCCTCAACATCCCGGAGTGTGCTGTATGTTTGCGAATGGATTCAAGATTGCTGGCATGCTGACTGCTGCCACTGCAGTCGGTTTGGCTGCTACGACTGCTCAGGCTCAACTTTCTGGCAGTATTCTCATTGACGGTTCGAGTACTGTCTTCCCCATTACCGAAGCGATGGCGGAAGAGTTCAGGGGTGAGAATCCTAGTATCGATATCAGCGTCGGCGTTTCAGGAACTGGCGGAGGTTTTAGCAAGTTCTGCAACGGTGAAACGGTCATTAACAATGCTTCCCGCGGCGTTAAGGATTCTGAGCGAGAAGCCTGTGCAACGAATGGGATTGAATTCACTGAGATCCAGGTTGGCATTGATGCAATTACCGTTGTGGTTTCTAGCGAAACCGAAATCTTTGGTGCTACTGGCGAAGTTGAGAGTCTCAGCTTTGACCAACTTGCTCAAATTTGGGGACCGAGTTCAGAGCGTCGTGTCCGCCGCTGGCGTCAAGTTGATCGGGGCTGGTCCAATCGCTTGATCACCCTCTTTGGACCTGGTACCGACTCAGGCACCTTCGATTTTTTCACCGATGAAGTGAATGGCGAAGAGGGCGCTAGCCGTGCTGACTACATTGCCAGTGAAGATGACAACGTTTTGGTATTAGGGGTTTCTCGCAGCGAATACGCTCTGGGGTATTTCGGTCTGGCTTACTACCTCGAGAACCAAGACGTTCTCAAAGCGGTGCCCGTAGAGGGTATCGAGCCCAACTTCGAAACTGCGGCTTCTGGAGAGTACCCGCTCTCTCGCCCATTGTTCATTTATGTCAACAATGAAGCCCTAGAGCGCCCTGAAGTTGCTGCTTTTGTGGAGTTCTACCTTGAGACGGCTCGCGATACTGACCTCGTTACGGAAGTCGGTTATGTTGCCATGCTCGATGACCTTTACACCAACATCCTGGCTGATCTAGGGCTGTAAGGGCTTGGTGAAACCTCTGAGTGAGCATAAGTTTCTCGCAATCTTTCAGGGCGTCAGTTAGTTCATCCGAGTTTTGACTCACTGAAACTCTGCCCTCACTCGATATCAAGCATCTCCAGCCTTCTGGTCTGGGGATGCTTTCTTCTCTTGTAACCGTCCCAGAGATCATGCTGGCTGAGCGAAGTCGAAGCCAAAACCCAGCCAGAACGTCCCCTTCGACTCCGCTCAAGAGACGGTTACCTTCCCTTTGTGCATCAATCAATCTGTCAGTGATGCAATCACTTGGCTTTTTGTCCCGCAACTATGCCTTCTCCAGAGACCTTAGAAAAAAGCATTAGCCTGCCTACTGCTCTGCCTCAAAAACGGCGTTGGGGCTGGCTAGTTGCGCCCTTGATGGGGATATCGTTCGTATTACATCTAGGGCTTTTGTTCTTACCTTTGCCCGCCCAAGAACTGGTCAATGAAGAGCTAGAAGAAGAGGAACTGCAAGAAGAACCTGAAATCTTGAGTCTCTCAACGGTAGAGCCACCTCCTGAGCCCATCGAGACATCTCTTCAGGAACAACAGCCCGCCCAAAATGAAGTTCCACCTCCCTCAGGAGAACCTCCTCCTCCTCGTCCTGAGGACATTTCTGAAAATACCGATGAGCTAGCAATACAAGAAGGCGATTTAGACAGCAATGACCTAAATAATGAAGCAGTTTCACCGGCCGCATTTGATCCGGGAAGACAACAAGCAGTGCTGGGATCTGCTCGGGAGTATCTCGACCAAAGCGAATTTGGCGGGATAAACAGTGACCCAGGCTTAGTGGGTGCTTCTATTTCTGGTGGTTGGCCAGGATATATCGATTCAGGATGCTTTTTTGACAGTTTCGAGCCTGTTATTCAGCCCACGATAAATGCCGCCGATGCCATGTTTTTTACGCGTAATTTAGGTTTAGTCCGACAGGAAGAACTACCGCGTTTAGTACAGGGGGAATTGTTCCAACACGGTCATTACTGCGATGCCGAGTTTTATGAAGTTCTTGAGGAGGGTGTGCCGGTTCTATTCTTGTCATTAATTGGCATTGGTGACGGAAATCCACCCGGCAGTGCAGTTGCCGTTTTTTGGGAATCAGACCCACGTTGATATTGATACCAATAGAGGATGCGCAAAAAGCATTCTATTATCCATCAATAATTCAATAACACTGACCTCTCATATTTTTTGAATTCGTCCGGAGTTCGATCAAAAATTGTTGTCAACACCTGTGACTATTTCGTGTAATGCAACCTTCTGATAAACCTTCTAAAAAACGCCCTATTTGGCGCTACTTTACAGCACCGATGCTAGTGTTTTCAGTCGGACTTCATGGCGCTTTGCTCTTACTACCGACGGGTGCTTCAGACAATAACTTGGTGCCGCCCCCTGATCCCGAAGAAGATGGTATTGCCATTACTCGCATTGAGCCACCGACTGCTGAGGCTTCTAACAGCAGAAACAGCAGTTCATCCAGTGGTTCGAACGTTAGCTCGTCTGCCTCTGCTAGTGGTAATCGAGGAAATCGTTCGACGGATCCCTCACGGTCATCCAGCAATGCCCGCAGTTCGCGGGAATCTAATCCGGCTTCTAGCAATTCTGCAGCGTCTAGAAGTGCTTCGAATTCTGAGAATTCATTGAATTTAAGCCGGGATACCTCAACAGATTTTCAAAGTACCGCTTCAGATCCCCTATTAGTAGTTCTGGATTATTTTGCTGTTTTCGAAACCTACCGCGGGCCTTTTCCGGTTGCAGACGAGGAAATTCATGAACTAAAAGAGAGTTGGCTCAGTGGGCTCAAAGAAGAGAGTGCCCAACTGAGCAATATTAATGTAGGAGATATCCAGCCCCTGACAGGACTTGAAAAGATTCCCTATCCAGCGGAAATTTGTTTACCAGAAGTCCCAACTACTGCCCAACTGTTGGTATTGGTTGATAGCGAGGGAATCCCAAATCAAGATATTTTCCCTATCAAAGATACCGGCTATACCAGCTTCGACGATCAGGCTGGCGCAGTGATTCGTGCTCACACATTTCCCGAACAAGAGTCTCCAGTCGCTTATTTGGTGAACGTAGAGGTGGCTTACGACCCCGAAAGCTGTGAGTGGCCGCCAGAAGTGGAAGGGGTGCCTAACGCATTTTGGACATTGCTTAAAGGCTACATGGGTCCGGCTTTGACAAATCCTAATGATGCCAAAGCAGAGGAAGAGCGTTGGCGATCGCAACGCTCTCTCCCTGAGGCAACACCTTTACCCGACTTTGAGGCAACGGTCAGTTACGACCTGGCTCTTTGCTTGCCGATCGCGCCAGGACCAGCTCAATTTGGGGTAGTTATAGAACCAGATGGCACCTTCCGAGATGAGCCACAGCTCCTGCGGTCAACGGGGTATAGGAGGTTTAATAACCAGGCTGAGGAATTATTGAACCTGTTTACGTTCTCAAGTGGTGACACCCCCCAAGTGCATGTGCTGACGGTCTCCGTCGATTACAACCCGCTGCTATGTGAGTCTTTATCCGCACAAGCGCCTTAAAACTCAGACCCTTTAAAACCGCCAGAGATAGGGAGATCTCGGGTTTTAGCTGGGTATGCTGGCTGGGCGTATTCATATACTGATCCAGCTCAATGACAAATAAGCCTTCTCATCTCCGTGAACAAATTCGGCTCTGGAAAAACAGTTGAATTCAAAAATACTTAAAGTATCGGATACACCAAAGTCCAGAGCCGACCCAGTTAGCTTTTCGAGCCAAGCCATATCGGTTTTTATGGATTTTGAGCCACATGAGATCAGGTTCTTCATTGCTAACTCATATCCTCAGCTCCAACCCTGAAATTATTGGCTACGGCGAAACCCATATCTCTTATCAGTCGCCTCAAGATCTGCAAAGACTCACACAAAAGGTTTATTGGGAAGGGCAAGAGTATCGAAATTTTGCGGATATTCCTAATTTATTTTTAAGAGAAAGTTATGCCTTAGATAAGCTTCTGCATGACAATAAATTACTCGATACAGAGCTTTTACTGTCTAACTATCTAGATTTGATATTTCTCATTCGAGAGCCCACAAGGGCTTTGCCAAGCATTCAAGATTTAAAGCCAAATTGGCCAGAAGAAAAGGTCTTAAGTTACTACTGCAGCCGCTTAAAAACCTTGATGTCATATGTAGAAACAATCCCTGCTAATAAAAAAAATTTTATGTATAAGCTACGACCAATTAATAGATAACACGCCTCTTGTTTTTGAGGCATTAAAGAATTTTCTATCGACCAACTCTGACTTTAGTGAGAAATATCAGATTTCGAAAAATACAGGTGCTCGGCACGTTGGTGATCATCGCAGCAGGATTATGGCAGGACAAATTGTCAGAACCCCGCGACAGTTAACGAGCAGGATCTCGCAAGCGAATCTTGATAAAGCTGCATCAGTCTATGCCGCTTGCTGTCAAGCAATGGCTCAGCACTCACTCTCTAAAAGTCCACTGATTTCAACAGATAACCACCCAGGCAGTTAACCTGAGTGGTTACATCGCTAGGAGCAGACAATCGGCGTTGTGCCTCAAGGCTACAGGCTGTATCGATCAACTGTCGTCGTGGCCATGAGCCGTGCAGCCAATGTGGGCTTAGACAACAGCTTCTTCTTTGACCAATTTGTCCCAACCCATTTCTTTGAGGCTGCCATTGCGCCGCAAGGGTCGGGTGACCAACTCTAGGATGTCGCGGGCATTGCTAAAGCCATGAATTTGAGCAAACGTGAACTCAACCGACCACTTGGTATTGATGCCACGCGCCTCTAACGGATTAGCGTGAGCCATGCCGGTGATCACCAGATCGGGATGGGTTTCTTTGATCCGCTGGAGCTGGTTGTAGTTATCGGGTTTCTCGATAATTCTGGGCAGTGCGGTTCCCATTTCACGGCAGGTTTTCTCAAGCAAAGCGAGTTCTGCTGCTTGATAGCGCTTGTCCATATAGGGGATGCCGATTTCCGGCACGGTCATGCCACAACGAATCAAGAACCGAGCCAGAGAAATTTCCAGCAGGTTGTCCCCCATGAAATAAACAGACTTACCTCGAATCAGCTCGATGTAGTCTTCTAGAGAGGCCCAGATCTTGGCTTCCCGCTCCTCCAAACCTTGGGGCTCAATATTGAAGACGGAGCAGATTTTCTCAATCCAGGCGCGGGTGCCGTCGGGACCGATCGGGAAGGGGGCACCGATGAGTTTGCATTTACGACGGCGCATCAATGTGGTTGCGGTACGGGACAGAAAGGGATTCATGCCAATCACATAATCCCCTTCATCCAAGATAGGCAGCTCGGTATAGCGCTTGGCAGGGAGCCAACCGCCCACCTTAATGCCCTGCTTTTTCAGCTCTAGGGTCATTTGAGTGACGATGGGATCGGGCACTGACCCAAAGAGTACTAAGTTGGGATGATCGTGATATTGGGTTTCATCGCGATCGCTCGTCTCGGCAGCCTCTTCTTCCTTTTTACGACCAAAGCTGAGGAATTTTTGGATGCCGCCGCGCTCTTCTTTTTCGCCCGAAGCATTGGCTGCAGGTAATTGTGCAGTGGTGGGACAGCGATTGGCCATGGCAGCCAGAACGGTATCTTCCCCTTGGGTGAAGGCATAGTCGAGGCCATTGGCTCGGGCCACCACAATAGGAATACCAATTTCAGCTTCAAGTTTGGGGGCCAGCCCTTACAGGTCAGATTTGATGATCTCGGTGGTGCAGGTCCCAATCCAGACGATCACAGAGGGGTTGCGATCGCGCTTAATCTGCAAACAAAGCCGCTTCAACTCTTCGTAGTCATTGAGCTGAGCCGAGATATCCGCCTCTTCTAGCTCAGCCATGGCATAGCGGGGTTCCGCAAAAATCATCACCCCCATGGCATTTTGCAGAAAATAGCCGCAGGTCTTGGTACCAATCACCAAAAAGAAGCTGTCTTCAATCTTTTGGTAGAGCCACGCCACGCAGCTAATCGGGCAAAAGGTGTGATAGTTGCCGGTCTCGCAGTCAAACTCAAGGTTTTGCGGTTGGGCTTGAGCCAAGGTCATGGGTCAGAGTCCTTTATTGAGGGCAAGGTCAAAAAAATTAGGGATCTGCCATATCTGGCAGGAGAGGAGTTTCTTCGCTCTCTGTCGCGTCGATAGTCGGCGGAACGCTGCCATTGTCGAGGGCGATCATCGGGTCAAAGTTGAGCCCTAAAACTTCTACTAACGCATCCTCATCGGAATTGAGTTGGTAGAAGGGCACCATCAGATTGCCTAGCTTGGGTTCGAGGGCATTTACAACGCCTAACACCAAAAAGGATGACGGGCGGCTGCCCCCATCAGGGGTTCTGGTCGAGGTCTGGCGCATTTGCAAGGTCAACCAAGGGCGGTTTGCTTGTACGTAGTCCAACCATTTTTGGCGAATGACAGAAGTGAAGTTCTCGAAAAAGGCCATCGCTTTATCTCAATCCGTTGCGTAAGAACGCCTCATGATAAGAGAAATCGACTCGGACGGATGGGTGCAGGAATGAGAGCCAAGCTTGTTTGGCCGAGATCTAGAGAGCACGGCCAAACTGACGGCGCTACACCATCATCAGATCCAGCTCATCCTTAGGCTGCTGGGGAGCATCCTCGGGCGGGTTGAGGTAGAAGTCTGAGAGTAGGGAGAACAGTTCGCGATCGGCAGCGTCTTTAGGCACGACGCCTTCCGGTTGGGCCAAGATTTGATCGGCAATGTTGAGGTAGTACTGGGCTACTGACTCCAACATGGGGTCAGTTTCAGCCATCTCAAAGATGGTTTTTCCCTTCACCCGCGAGACCCGAATATCTTCGATCAAGGGCAAGATTTCGAGCACGGGAATAGGAACATGCTCAATGTACTTATCGATCAGGTCCCGTTTCGAGGTGCGATTGCCAATCAAACCCGCTAAGCGCAAGGGATGGGTCCGGGCTTTCTCTCGTACGGAAGCGGCGATGCGATTTGCGGCAAAGAGGGCGTCGAAACCGTTATCGGTAACGATCATGCAGTAGTCAGAATAGTTGAGCGGTGCGGCAAAGCCACCACACACCACGTCACCTAGCACGTCAAAGAGAATCACATCGTACTCATCAAAGGCGTTTAACTCTTTGAGGAGTTTGACGGTTTCACCCACGACATAGCCACCGCAGCCTGCACCAGCTGGCGGGCCACCGGCCTCTACGCAATCGACGCCAGCGTAGCCCTTGTAGATCACATCCTCGGGCCAGATGTCTTCGTAGTGGAAGTCTTTTTCTTGCAGGGTGTCAATGATGGTCGGAATCAGAAAACCCGTCAGGGTAAAAGTACTGTCATGCTTCGGGTCGCACCCGATCTGCAGCACCTTCTTGCCTCGTTTGGCTAACGCGACAGAGATATTGCAACTGGTTGTGGACTTACCAATGCCACCCTTGCCGTAGACAGAGAGTTTCACAGCTTGAGGTCTCCTCGGAGGGGAATTTCGTAATCAGCAAACATGCGTTGTGAGAATCGGAACGAGTCCTGATCAGTCAGGAACAGTGCACTGCTTTAGGGGCAGTAGCGGTTTTCGGCTTGGTTAGCATTATGGGGAGTCTCTCTCCCTAGGAAAATAGGAGACCAAATTGAGTTGGACTCTTAAACGCATTCAGATTCCACATAGTGGTCTTTAAGAGTTCAAATCTGCTCGGAGCAGCTCTAGAGTCTAAAAAGACTTTTTAATCAATTTTTATAGTTCTTTTTTATATAAATTAAATTAAAAGACAAATCCAGAATCTTTAATGAATGCAGTGATTTCAAGGCTTGGTCTGCTGTTACATGAGTGCTTTGGGTGGTTGATCTGTCATTGCTTCCAGTCGCACTGACAGCAAGCAATGACAGATCAATCGCGTTCTGACCTAACTGCTGAATCGCCACTGCTCAACGCCGTCTCAAGCAGTCACCTCTGCCATGATTCCTGGTTGGGTGAAGAGATTGCGAGAACAATCGGCCCTGTTTTAATAGAAGGTCTCGGCATACTTTCTCCAACGGCTACATCGGTGCTAGAGCTGAGGAACCCATGAGATAGAGAGCCTGTCTCGTTGCCTGGTGATCATTCCTACAACGGTGTTGGTAGCAATCTTGATCTTTCTATCGCTGGTTTTTGTTACGAATGATTGTGTGATGCCGGTTCAGTTACATCCCTTAAAAAAGGCGGGATAGCAGACTGCTATCCCGCCTTTTCATCTACAGCGCTGGCCACTTTGCTTCAGGCACCTTGAATCGCTCTGAATCTTTAGCACATCAGCAAAGTAGGTCACAGTCTTGTCCTAACCGGACTAGTGACGGATATGGGGAACGCGAGTTCGGGTTAAGCGAGAGCCTAGGAAACCCACCCCGGCCTACGGCCACCCCTCCCAAGGAGGGGATATTTCAGCCAGGTTTCCTTGCTCACCAAAACCATTACTGAAGTCGGGTTGCGGCCCTAGCCTTAGGCCGCGCCAACCAAGGTTTCACTCAGATCCCACAAGCGTTGTGCCTTGGCATCGTCGCTGCCCTCAGCGGAAAGTTCCTGCACAAAGGCTTCTCGTCCCTGTTTTTGGCGGTTACCCCAACTCCAGTGAACCCCAGACTGTTTGAATTCAGGATCGGCCACTACAGCCGCAACCCGCTCACCCGCAAGTGCCTGGGAAACATAGCCGCCGGTGATGTTCTTTTGGAACCAGGGAAAAATGGTGCGGAACAGGGCGAAATGATTGCGGAATAAGGGCGTGTCCGCCACGCAGCCCGGATAGAGAGAGTTAAACAGAATCCCGGTGCTGTCGTGGAAACGGCGATGCAGCTCTCGGGTGATCAACATGTTACAGAGCTTGCTGTCTTTGTAGGCTTTGCCCGACTTGAATTTTTTGCCATTGATCATCGAGATCGGTGCTTTAAAGCCTTGGGCGAACCCCTGCATGTCACCCAGATCTGGCGGGGCTGGAATCGGAATTTTACCGCCCAGCTCTTTGCTATTGGCGGTAACAGTTCCCAAAATAATCAGGCGCTTGTCCGGTGCTGGAGATTGTTTGAGATCGTCAAGCAGCAACTCACAGAGTAAGAAGTGGCCTAGATGATTGGTGGCAACACTGATCTCATAACCATCAACACTGTACTGAGGTTCTTTCTCTAGAGGCAGGTAAACTGCGGCGTTGCACAAAAGGGATCGGAGTGGCCGTTTAGTCTCGCGAAAGGCGTTTACAAACTGACGAACGCTTTTTAAAGAGGCCAAATCCAGATGTAAGACGGTGCGGTTTTCGGGCTTAATCCCAACGGTTTGGGCGGCCTGTTTTGCTTTTTCAAGATTGCGGCAGGCCATGATCACATGCCAGCCTTTATCGGCTAGGGATTTGGCCCCATAAAGCCCCACCCCAGAGGAGGCCCCAGTGATGATGGCCGTGGGTTGCGAATTTCCTTCCATGGTTTTTAAAGCGGTTTTATCCGTAGGAATTCATTCAGAATCGCATACCAATGGAACACCAAATCTCTGAACGCCCCTACGGGTAACGTTTTTCAACATTGATCGAGGCCAAACATTTATCCAGATCAATCGTTGGCATCGAGTGGCGGCTCAATCTCTGTGGTGCGCTCAGTTAGATTGATGCCGATCTCCATGGCGGGACCTAGCACTGAGGCGCTGGTGGCCCCTTCTGTGGTGGTCACCTCGGGGAGATAGCTGATCGGGCCGGGATTGGCAGCGCAGTAGCGGTCAATTTCGTCCTGGAGGTCATCGACAATTTCTGCTGCGGTTTTTGAGGGGGGTGGCGAGGCTTCCCGCAATTTGAGCTTAAAACTGACTTGCCTAACGATTAGCGCTTGGGTTTCCGGATCCAGGGAGACATCTAGATCGAATTCTGCTTTATTGGCCAAAACGACGGCCATGGCCCGTTCAACCAGGCTAGTACCCATCTCAACGAGAGTTGGTTTATAGGCCTCAATATAGGCATTGACGGTGTCGCGCAGGGCGAGTTCGAGTTTGCCGTTTTGTAGACAATGGAAGGTTCGTTCGGCGAGTTCGACCCAGATCGGATCAATCACCTGGCTCAGAGCGGTGGAGAGGTCGAAATGATCTTGCACATGACGAACCACGGCGGCAACTTCATCGCGGGTAACCTGGCCATCTTCAACGATGGGCAAGATACTGACAACGGTTTGACGCAAGGTAACGAGGGGTAGATCGTCTAAGCCGACTTTTTGGGCATAGGCGGTGAGGGTGTGCTCGACCTTATGACGCAGGGCTGTGCGCCAATCTTGGACTTGGGCGGAGATCGCCCGGTCCCCCGCTGAGACAACAGTGTTGGACCAGTCCCGCGCCTGAAAGCGGGTGACTACCGCTTCAACCCAGTCCTCCCACTCTGCCCCTCGAATGAGGATCGCTTCTGCCTGGGCTTTAACGCTGAGGATCGATCCGGCGATCGCCCGTAATTCTTCTAGAGACTCACCCAATCCATAAGCTTCGCCATAGGCGCATAAAACGCCCTGCACAGCATTGAGGGTTTCAGGTGTGAGCTGAGCCATGGCGTCACCAATTGAATCGTTAATGTTGTTAAGTTTCCAGGGTTTCAATCGCTTCAGAGGATAGACCCGTGATCGAGGCGATTTGAGCGATGTTCATCCCCGCTGCCTTCATTTGCAGGGCAATTTGCTGTCGCTCTACCACTCTTCCCTGTTCAATGCCCTGTTCGATGCCTTGATTCATCGCCCGTATCATCGCATTGCGCTGATCATGGATAAAGATCTCTCGATGCTCTAAATCCTCTAGTTCCTCTGGGGAGAGGTTAGTCTGATTGGCAAACTCAAACGCCTGCCTGAGGGCCGGAACCGCTGCCATCTGCTCAGGAATCGCCCGAAGCTGCTTGGCATTTTTGAGGAAATAGAGCCACTGCTCCATCAGACTCGCCAACTGCGTCAGCGATCGCTCAAACTTGGGCAGCTCAATAAACACCAGCTCTAGATCGGCGCTGGGGTAATCGAGCAGCACGTCTTTTTCCTTGAGCACAAAACAGGAGCGGTAGGATGCCAGCGCCTCAAACATCAGAAAGTCAGTGATGGTTAAGGCAATCACGGGGTTGAGCAGGGTGTAATCCTCCCCTGGTGCTAACTGAGTGGAATAGGTTTTAGCCGCGTTATAAAGCACTCGCTTTTCAAAACCTTCAACATTGAGCACCTGCATTTCAATAATCACGCTGGTGCCATCGGCCAGTTGAGCTTTGACATCCAAATAAGTATCCTTCATGCCCTTGATGCGAGGAGCTTGGTAAGGGTTGAGGATGTCTAAGGATTGGATGGTATCGCTGCCGTCATAGAGCAGTCCATTCAGAAAGCTAATCAGCACCGGCTGGCTTTGGGGGGAGCCAAAGATTTTTTTGAAGGCAAAGTCGGTTTTGGGGTTTATGAAGGGCATGGAAACAGCCGCTATGCCAGATTCGTAGCTCCTTAAAGTCTAGCGTCGGAAAGAATTGATGGGTCTACCACTTACCACGACGTCAACAATGGGTTGACTCTACTGGCTTTGTTTTCACCGCCTGCTGATTGATACCTTTCCAGAGGTTTTGCTAAGAAGCTTTGGGGGAAGGTTTTGACTCCTCAACCGGATTCAGGCTCCCCAATGGTGCTGAGCGATCGCCTGATCTGTCTTGGATTAGCCAGGGCCGTTGGGAAGCGTCAACTCCTCGGCAGCGCAAAGGTTTTGTGCCACTGTGTCCAGATTTTGTAGTTGAGTTGAGTTCCGAATCCGACAGTCTGCCCAAGCTACGCGCCAAGATGGTGGAATATCTCGACAACAGTACGCAGTTGGGATGGTTAATTGATCCTCAGAATCAGCGAGTTGAGATTTATCGTATAGGCCGGGATGCAGAAACCTTAGAACGCCCTACCGTTCTTTTTGGCGAAGCGGTACTGCCAGGATTTTGTCTGAGTTTAAAACGCGTGCTGTAGCTGGCCATTTCCCGTCGCTCCAACTTTCAATATCGAGATTAAGTTCTCAACAGAGACAAGGCTGCAATGTAGCAACGACGGATTGCGCCAAAGCATCGTAGTCATAGCCCCCTTCTAGGCCAAACAGCAAACGAGGCTGAATTTGTAAGCAGTACTCGGTAAACACACCATAATCAGAGGGCTGTAGGGAAATCCCTGCGAGGGGATCAGCCTGGGTCGCGTCATAGCCTGCGCTAATGATCAGCAAGTCAGGATTGAAGTCTTTGAGGAAAGGCAAAATGCGCTGCTCAAATTGCACCTGATACTCCACGAAGGTGCTGCCGCGAGCCATCGGTAGGTTGAGCACGGTGCCATGGGGTCCCTGATCACTGGCTCGACCGGTGCCGGGATAGGCCGGAGACTGATGGAGCGAACAGTAGGCGATCGCGGGATTTTTTTCCACCAGGGCTTGGGTGCCGTTGCCGTGGTGTACATCCCAGTCGAGGATGGCGACCCGTTCAATCCCGGGTTGTTGCAGTCCATAGTGGGCCGTGATCGCCGCGTTAGAAAACAGGCAAAATCCCATACCGCGATCGCGCACCGCATGGTGACCGGGGGGGCGGGCCAGCACAAAAGCCGAACGACCGGTCTGAACAACTTGATCAACCCCATCGAGCCAGCCATTCACCGCCAGTAAGGCTACGTCATAACTTTGGGGAGAGACCGGCGTATCGGGGTCCAGTAAGCCCCCGCCGCTGTGGGCGAGTTGCGCCAGGGCCTCAATGTAATGGGAGGAATGGAGCTGACGAATTAGGGGCAGGGGATCACGCTCAGCAACACCAGTGGGTATCTGCCAATGCAGTTCGGCCCCAAAGGGCTGCTGTTTTAAGGCTGCTACAACTGCTTCCAGGCGACCCGCATTTTCAGGATGGTAATGGCCAGTGTCGTGGGTGAGAAATGCCTCGGAATAAATCACCGATACGGCAACAGTCATAGGGTTGACCCAGGGAATTGTGCAACCCCTCCAGGATAGCCGCCCCTTCAGGGCTGCAGCCTCTCGGAACCTAGAGATTGTGCTAAAATGTCAGCTCCGGTTACGCGTTTTTTGCAATTCATTCGGCCTCAAAAACAGGCTCGATTCAAAACATCTGTTTTGGGCTGAAGACTTGCGAGTTTGGAGCTTTTTCCTATGAGTATCATCCCCACCGATTTGCGGAACGAGATGTCTCGTTCCTATCTCGAGTACGCCATGAGCGTCATTGTGGGGCGGGCCTTGCCCGATGCCAAAGATGGTCTGAAACCGGTGCATCGACGCATTTTGTATGCCATGCACGAACTGGGGTTGACGGCAGATCGCCCCTTTCGCAAATGCGCCCGTGTGGTCGGGGAAGTGCTGGGTAAATATCATCCCCATGGTGACACTGCCGTCTATGACGCGCTGGTGCGCATGGCCCAAGACTTTTCGATGCGATCGCCTCTCATCAACGGCCATGGCAACTTTGGTTCCGTGGATAACGATCCGCCCGCAGCGATGCGATATACCGAATGTCGCTTACAGGCCCTGACCACGGATTCGCTCCTGCAAGACATTGAGTCCGACACCGTTGACTTTACCGACACCTTCGATGGCTCCCAGCAAGAGCCGATTGTGCTGCCGTCTCGGGTTCCGCAACTGTTGCTGAATGGCTCCTCCGGCATTGCCGTAGGGATGGCCACCAATATTCCGCCCCACAATCTAGGGGAGTTGCTGGATGGGGTGATTGCCCTAATTCATAATCCCGAGATTTCCACGGCAGAGCTGATGGAACTGATTCCGGGACCTGACTTCCCGACTGGGGCACAAATTCTAGGCACCAGCGGTATCCGGGATGCCTACATGACCGGTCGCGGCTCCGTCACCATGCGAGGGGTTGCCACCATTGAAACGATCGAACAGCGGGGCCGCCCCGATCGCGACGCCATCATCATTACCGAGCTGCCTTACCAGACCAACAAGGCTGGGATGATTGAGCGCATTGCCGACATGGTGAATGAGCGCCGGTTGGAGGGTATCTCCGATATTCGTGATGAGAGCGATCGCGATGGCATGCGTATCGTCATTGAGCTAAAGCGAGACGCTTACCCCCGCGTGGTGCTCAACAACCTCTATAAGCAGACGCCGCTGCAGAGCAACTTTGGGGTCAACATGCTGTCTCTAGTGGATGGCGAACCTCAGTTGCTGGGTTTAAAACCCATGCTGGAGGTATTCCTAGAATTCCGGGTTGAGACCATTACCCGCCGCACCCAATATGAGCTGCGCAAGGCGGAGGAGCGAGATCACATTCTTCAGGGCTATTTGATTGCCCTAGAGAATATGGATGCAATCATTGCCCTGATTCGCCATGCGGCTGATACCCCCACCGCCAAGCAAGAGCTAATGTCCTCCTATGGCCTAACAGAGACCCAGGCCGATGCAATCTTGCAAATGCAACTGCGCCGCCTCACCGCCCTAGAGACCGATAAGATTCAGCGCGAACATGAGGACCTGCAGGCCAAAATCACTGATTTGCAAGATATTCTGGCCCGGCGGGAGCGCATCCTGGCGATCATCCAAACGGAATTGGGCCAAATCCGTGAGCGCTACGCCGATCCCCGCCGCACCGTGATCGAGCGGGCCGATGGTGAACTCACCGATATTTCCCTCATTGCCAATGAGCAAGTGGTGATTTTGGTGACCGAGTACGGCTATGTGAAGCGGATGCCGGTGGATACCTTTGAGGCTCAGAGTCGGGCCACGCGCGGTAAAGCCGGTGCCCGCATGAAGGAAGACGATGGCATTCTGCATTTCATTACCTGCTGCTGCCACGACCATGTCCTGTTCTTTAGCGATCGCGGCGTGTCCTATTCTCTCCGGGCCTACCAGGTGCCGGAAGGATCGCGGGCGGCCCAAGGCACACCGATTGTGCAGATGCTGCCGATTCCCAAAGAGGAGAAGATCACCTCAGTGCTGGCAGTGCAAGAATTCACCGATGATGAATATCTAGTGATGTTGACCCAGGGCGGTTACATCAAAAAAACGGCCCTCTCTGCCTTCAGTAATATTCGTGCTAACGGCTTGATTGCGATTTCTTTAGAAGAGGGCGATGAGTTGAACTGGGTGCGTCTAGCCCGAACTTCAGACACCATTTTGATTGGCTCTCATCAAGGTATGGCCATTCACTTTAAGGCCGATGATGAACAGTTGCGTCCCTTGGGACGACCCACCCGTGGGGTGCGGGCCATGAATCTACGGGATGGAGATCAGCTGATCTCTATGGATATCCTCCCAGCTCAGGTGATGGAAGCTGCCTCTGCTGAAGTCGATGAAGCGGATGAGGATAACGATGAAGCTGCCGCCCGGAGTGCTGGGCCTTGGGTTCTCGTGATTACCTCAGGAGGCTTAGGCAAGCGCGTTCCTGTATCCATGTTCCGGTTGCAAAATCGAGCTGGGATGGGCCTGCAGGCGCTGAAATTCCGCATTGAAGAGGACAGCTTGGTGGCGCTTAGGGTTGTCAATGAAGACGAGGAGCTGATGCTGGTGACCAACCGCGGCATCATCATCCGTCAGCATATTAACCAAATTTCAATTCAGTCCCGCCCTGCCCAAGGGGTTTGCGTACAACGGTTGGATGAAGACGACGCGATCGCGGCGATCGCAGTCGTACCAACCATCCTTGAGGATGAGGAGGCAGAGGCAACTGATGAAAATGACATTTCTGCAGAAACCACTGACAGGGTCACGGCGGATGAAACAGCCTCTCCTGACGAGGCGGCAGATGACGCCACAGTTGAGTAGCGGCCTAATTCAGGGCGTTTCTTCTTCACTCTAAGTCCATCTATCGGCTGTCTGAAAAGCCTACTGAAATCACCCCCCTGTATACATCCGCATATAGGGGCTAAACTGATTCGTTGTGGTTGCCATAGCAGGGGCTAAAACATGGGCACACGCCGTAAACGGGAGCATCTATTCAGATGGCTATGGCCGGTAATCTTGATCGCCCCTCTGGCTTGGGTTGGCCAAAGTGAACTCAAGGCTAAAGTTCGTAACCCAGAGGCAATTTTGGTACTGGGGGGCTCTACAGAGCGGGAACAACATGCTGCAACGATGGCTCGCCAACATCCCGACTTGGATGTTTGGGTGTCTTCAGGTAGTAATCCTGAATATGCGGAGTGGCTCTTTCACAATGCGGATATTAGCCGCGATCGCCTCCATTTGGACTATCAGGCCGTTGATACCGTCACCAACTTCACCACTCTGGTCGATGACCTGCAGGCGGCTGGGATTCAAAGTGTCTACCTGGTCACTTCGGATTACCACATGCGTCGTGCCACCATCATTGGTCAAATCGTGCTCGGGAGTCGCGATATCGCCTTCAGGCCGATCGTCGTACCGTCTGCTGAAGCGCATCCTGAGACCCTGTTGCGCAGCTTCCGAGATGGGGCAAGGGCAATTTTTTGGGTTTTTACAGGGCGTACGGGGTCGACTTGGGGACAGGCCATCAGTCGGGCCTTGCCCTAGAAGGGTTTCTACAGGAAACGCTGAAGCCTTCAGCATTACGCAGCCCATGTGTTGAGATTGCGTTTAATTTTTTACAGATACCGTCAGGATTACCTATCTCTAAAGGTCAGTCGTTAGAATTGAAAGCGCAATTTGCACCGATTGACTGTCACGTCGCGTTTGGGTTCTGATATGCCGTCAACTGTTCAATCCCCATACACACCTGAGCAGATTAAGGTGTGGCTGCGGGGATTACTCACCATTGCTTGGGCCGATGGTCATTTCGATGAGGAAGAAAAAGATCTAATTACCGCCATGACCGAAACGGAATTGGCCCCTAATGTCAGCTTCTTAGACGCTCTAGAACCGTTACCCCCTGAACAGCTAGCCGCCAGCCTCGGCCAAGATCGTGCCCATGCTGAGAACTTCCTGCGCATGGCGGTCATGGTGGCCTTAGCAGACGGCGTCTATTCTTCCGAAGAAGACGAAAAGCTCCACAGCTTTTGCACTGCCCTGGGGCTAGAGAACCATATCCTTCAATCTGTCCGCTCGACCCTCTACGATGCAAGCGGTCCGGCAGATGGACTCACTCCTCCTGCTGAAAAAGACGGTACCCTCGAACCGCTCAAACCCGCCCGAGAATGGCTCGATCAATTGGAAGTCCACGATCCACGTCTAGCCCGTTTCATCTGTAAGCTTGTACCCTCTCAATGCCCTTTTGAGCGCGATGTCACCCTGTTTGGCCAGAAAATCGTCCACATTCCACCCATGTGCAAACTCAACCCGCTTTATGAGCAATTGGTGGGCCTGAGATTTCGAGCTTTGTCGTACTTAGCCGATGATGTGGGTGAAGACGTAACCCCCTATTTGTAAGGGATGGAGACGCTTTCAACCGAAGTTTTAGTGGTCGGTGGAGGCACCGGGGGCACGGCTGCCGCCCTGCAGGCGGCACGGCGGGGTGCCCAAACTATTTTGGTGAGCGAAGGCCCTTGGCTGGGGGGCATGTTGACTGCTGCTGGGGTATCGGCCCCAGATGGCAATGAACTGTGCGCCTTTCAGACTGGAATTTGGGGCGCTTTTTTACGGGCGCTAGAACAACGACAACCGGGTGGGCTCGATCACGGCTGGGTGAGTTTTTTCACCTACGAACCTCGGGTCGGAGCCGCTATTTTTGCGGATTGGGTCAACGCTCTACCGAATTTAAGTTGGATTTCTGGGCAGCGGCCCCGTGGGGTTAGTCGTCAGGGAGATCGCATTACAGGCGTCGAATTTAACGATTTCACCGTACAAGCTCAAATCACCCTCGATGGTACCGAGCTTGGGGATCTGCTGACCCTGGGGGCAGTACCCCATCGCTGGGGATGGGAAGACAAAACCCAATGGCAGGAACCCAGCGCCCCAGACTCTTTAACCGATCCCACTGATCCGCTCTATGAGGTAGTGCAGCGCTATCCCGTTCAGGCTCCGACCTGGGTGGTGGTGATGGCTGACTATGGTGAGGGCCAAGCCGCTTCTACCATTCCCAACCCTGTAGCCGATGCAGAGGATTGGGCAAGTGCGTTTGAGGGGGCCTGGGAAGGATATGGCGGTGAGTCATTTTTGAACTACGGACGATTACCGGGTAATCGCTTCATGATCAACTGGCCGCAGCAGGGCAATGACTACGGTGTCAACCTGGAAGCCCTTGTGGGGGATGCCAGTGCTCAACAAAATTGGAGCCGAGCTGCGATCGCCCACAGCCAAGCCTTTGCCCACTACATTCAAAAGCATCTCGGTAATCGCTATGGTTTAGCAACCGATACCTTTCCTCAACTTGACCAGGGGGGAGGTGCCTTTGCTTTGCAGCCCTATTACCGAGAGAGTCGGCGGTTAGTGGGCACTACCACCATTACCGAACAAGATCTACTACCGGTCAAAGACGGTAACGTTGCACCTTTACCGATCAATAGCCAGGGTGAAATGAGTGGGATCGCGATCGGCAATTACCCCAACGATCACCATTACCCTGGATTCGATTTTCCGCTAGCGCCCAAGTCTTTGCGATGGGGTGGACGCTGGACGGGGACGCCCTTTACGCTGCCTTACGAAGCACTGGTGCCTGAGCAGATCGATGGCTTACTCGCCTGTGACAAGAACATCTCCGTTTCTCACATTGCCAATGGGGTCACCCGACTACAGCCCACGATTTTGGGGGTTGGTCAAGCCGCAGGCATGGCCGCTGCTCTCTGCGTAGAACGCGGTTGCCAACCTCGGAATCTACCCGTTTCTGACCTACAAACGGCACTATTGAGTGACCCCACCGCACCAGTCGCTATCATCCCGTGTTTTGACCTCCTCCCAGACAGTGGAACCCAACAGCAGCAGTATTGCCAGCAGCCTGAAAGCTATCCCCAGGATGGGTACTGCAAAGCTACACTCCCTCAACCTGAGCTTGATTGTCCAAAATTTCAGGGCTGGTTAGAGCCCGATTCAACGGGCGATCTCTGGCAATTCACGCCTGATGGTTCAACCCAACAAGCCAGCACAGTCGTTACGCTTCATCCGCTGGCGTGCCAACAGTTACGAACAGTGACAACCGCTCAATCGGTGACCTTATGGGGTTGGCCCAATCGCGCTGGGAACTGGCTCAGAACAATGCAGATTAAGCCAATGACTCAATAGATCTAGCAATTTCACGGACGCGAATTGTCCTGACCCCTCTCCTGACAGGTCGTAACAGGAACTATAAGCACAGAGAGGGGTCGCTATGGTTCATCAACGCTATTGGGCTTCAGCCCTCATGGCAGTTACCACCATCGGTTTAGTCGGAACGGTTGTATCACTATTAACGTCATCAGTCATAGCAGAGCAGCAACATGAGACGGCTCAATATGCCCAACATCGAGGTAGTGGTCGTCTAGCCCAGCTCACTTTAGGGAATGCTAAAGTGAGGTCGACTCAGGTCGAGCAACATCAGGTTTATGCCGATTCTCATCGTGGCAGTGGTCGCTTAACTGCTCGTGAAATTGCCCCAACAAGCATATTGGCTTGGCGAGGCAGTGGCCGAATTTCCGCAGAGGGTGCAACTGGGCTTGTTTAGATTAGCAGGGTGAGTGTCTATCTCAGCTTTAGAGCTGGCGGGTGCAGAGGTCTTCGCTAGGGTACTGAGAAATAATTTGTTTGCAAACATCTCAGCCTATTTCCTAATTTAGGGGATCGCTAATTTCGATTCCGACCTACTGTGTTATCAAGACACGCTCTACCGCTAGAACAGCGCAATGTGTTAAGTAGAGCACCCCAAGCCTATTCCTTACGAGTAGCCTGTTATTGAGCCGCCATCGTGCCGCCTCTAGCTGCTACCCACGTTCGAAAATCGTCTTTTAGGGTGAATTCAGTTATGTCCGACGCGCTTTCTTCGATCAGCAACGATATGGAGCTGGTCCGTCAGCTTGGTCCGAGCGCGATGGATCAAATCATGCTGTACCTGGCCTTTAGTGCCATGCGTACAGGTGGACATCGCCACGGCACCTTTTTAGATGCTGCTGCCAGCGCGGCAAAATGCGCCATTTATTTGACTTACCTAGAGCAGGGGAATAACCTGCGGATGACTGGCCATTTGCACCATATTGAGCCTAAGCGTGTCAAGGCCATTGTTGAAGAGGTACGACAAGCTTTAACTGAGGGGCGACTCCTAAAAATGTTGGGGTCTCAGGAACCTCGCTACCTGATTCAATTTCCCTATGTGTGGTTAGACCGTTACCCTTGGCAACCAGGGCGACCTCGAGTTCCTGGGAATAACCTCACCTCTGAGGAAAAACGGCATCTTGAGTCCAAGCTACCGCCAGATTTACCAAAGGCTCAGTTAATCACCTCGTTCCAATTTATGGAGCTGATCGAGTTTCTCCACAGCCGCTCCCAAGAGGAGTTTCCCATTGAGCGCCAAAGCCCTTTAAGTGAAGCCCTAGCTGAGCACATCCGCCGTCGTCTGATGTACTCGGGCACAGTCAAGCGGGTTGATTCTCCTTGGGGAATGCCGTTCTATGCCCTGCTGCGTCCGTCTTACTCACCCGCAGACCAAGAAGAGCGGATGTTCATCATGGCTGAAGACACCGCCCAGTATTTCCGCTTGATGCGAGAGTGGGTCGAGCACCAGGACAACACCATTCGCATTTTGGAAGAATTAGACATTCCGGCGGAAGCGGTCAATGAGGCGATCTCCGATTTGGATAAAACACTGCGGGCCTGGGCCGATAAGTATCACCAAGCCGGTGGGATCCCCATGGTGTTACAAACGGTATTGGGTCAACAGGAACCCGCTGATGCCTAGTCCTGCACGGCGGAATTTCCATAACCCTTTCAGTTACTAGCCCCCCTGCGCCTCTGGCTCCCCTGCTCTCCAGAACAGTACCGAAACTTAGGCCATCCAGTACTAAGGGCTTCCATTCAGGTCGGCAATCTAGCAATAGATGCGTTCCGGTTAGGCATAATGGCGCGGCAAGTGGACACCGCATTGACCCTTAAATGGATAAAGTGCTTCTAGGAGAGTAGCGGCAGGACGATCTAGCAGGCAACTCACCCCCCTTTTCCCTACCTCCGGTTTCTGGTGTAGGGTAAAACAACACCGATCCCGCTGGGGCAGGTGACCTTAACATCGCCGCCTTAACTTACCGCTTTGACTATGAAAGAGCTGCTTTACCTGGAGGTTCCTACCCCTGAAATAGGTACAGTTTGCTCCTGGTTGCATCAGCAGTTTAAGCCCCTCCAGGGCCAAATTCATCCCACCCCAAATGGGGTAAGGATTGATCTGGCTCAGCAGCGTCAGGGAAATGGCATCTTACCGGATTGCCTATCTGTGGTCATATGGTCGGTGCAACGGACAACCTACCTAAAAGTCTTTCGCTGGGCTGAGGCAGCGTTGCCCCAGGAAGCTCCAATTCTCAAGCAGCTTGAGCACGAGATCCGCACTGCCTTTCCGCCTCAGTATCCAGAGTTGCCTACCTTTGATCCGCGCCACGAAACCATTTTTGAGGCGCTTAAAGCCAGTTTTCCAAAAACTGTCACCTACTTTCAGCGGATGCCCAATGGCCAAGCTGATTTAGAGCGCGTCTATTGGTGGGAAAAACGGTGGCGTGATCATGTGCGGCATCCTCAAGCCCCTAAGCAAATTATTTTTCAAACGGGGGAATCTACCCCTGACAAGCCCCAGCCGCTCCCCCCTACGGTCGATGGCTTTGACTTGATTTACATTGGCGGCGCTCTAGGGGTGATTCACGCGGCGGTGATGGCGCAACTGGGCTATAAAGTGCTGCTGATCGAGCGCTTACCCTTTGGGCGCATGAACCGAGAGTGGAATATTTCCCGCGCCGAATTCCAAGAGTTAATTGATCTGGGTTTGTTTAGTGAGGCTGAATTTGAGTCGCTGATCGCCTGTGAGTATGAAGACGGCTTTAACAAGTTTTTTGACGCAAATAACCCAGCGATCGCAAAAGCACCCGTTTTACACACACCCACAGTTCTGAATATTGCATTGGACTCCGAAGCCTTGCTCAAGTGCTGTGGCCAAAAGCTACGTCAAGCGGGAGGCACCATTTGGGATGAAACGGAATTTGATTGGGCCGAAGTCGGTACAAGTGGAGTGACCGTATACGGCCAACGACGCAATACCCAAGAGGCCGTTGTTGCTCAAGGGCGACTCTTGGTAGATGCCATGGGCACGGCTTCTCCGATTGCTTGGCAACTCAACCAAGGTCGCGCCTTTGATAGTGTCTGTCCTACGGTTGGAGCCTGTATCTCGGGAGGTTTTGAGCCTAGCGTTTGGGATGCGACATACGGCGATGTCCTCTTTAGCCACGGTGATATTTCGCGGGGACGCCAACTGATTTGGGAGCTGTTTCCGGGTAAAGACAACGAACTGACAGTTTATTTATTTCACTACCATCAAGTGAATGCCGATAATCCCGGCTCTCTCCTCACCATGTATGAGGACTTCTTCCATATCTTGCCGGAATATCGTCGCTGCAGTTTAGACCAGCTGACGTGGCGGAAGCCAACCTTCGGGTATATTCCAGGACATTTCAGCGTCAATCGTGGCGATCGCAAAGTGGCCTTTGATCGGTTGGTGGCAATTGGGGATGCAGCCTCACTACAGTCCCCCTTAGTCTTTACAGGGTTTGGTTCCCTTGTTCGCAACTTACCCCGCCTAACGGAACTACTGCACTTCGCCCTCACCCACGACCTACTGCAAGCCAAGCATCTAAATCAGGTACGGGCTTTCCAGAGTAATGTGGCCGTCACCTGGTTATTTTCGAAGGGGATGATGGTGCCCACAGGGGCCGCGCTTGCCCCTGAGCGCATTAACTCAATGCTCAATACATTCTTTGGCATTCTGGCCCAGGAATCTCCAGAGGTTGCCGAAAGATTCATTAAGGATCGCGCCACTTGGGCAGAGTTTAATCGGATGGCGTTGACTGCAGCCACCCAGAATCCAGCTATGTTGATATGGATTTTAGAGCTAGCGGGTCTCAAAGATTTGTCTCGATGGCTTCTAACTTACCTGAACTATACGGTCCAAACATTTCTGAGTTGGCTCTTAAGCTGGTTAACCACCTGGCTGTCTCAAAACCGGGTCTGGCTAGAGACGTTTAACCCCGGCTTGTTCTTAAGACTCTTAGCCCTGAATTACCACTTCACCTATGGCATGGGTCAGCCCCCGGCATCGAGTCCTCTGCAAATTCAGACCTTAGACACCTCGTTGCCAACGCCGCCCTCAATTCCTGAGCAAGCAAACAATGCAAAGATAACAACTTTTAATTGATGAAGCGCCCTAGGCTTTCGCATTCTGAGAAGGTCTAGGGAAACTGGGTAAATCGACGGCAGATAAGGACTTGAGCTTTTTCTTCTGAGGACGTAAGGGATGGACAATAGGGGAGGGTGACGTCCCGCGGGTTATCGGCATCTTCAGAAGTGGAATTTCTGGAACCCCTGCCTGGGGTTCACTCGGCTCAACATTAGCAGTTGTCGTTGCCTCACCAGGAATAGTTGGATTGTGAGGGGGCCAAGTTGTCGTATCTGGAATACCCAATTCAGGCTGGACCGTTTCAGAACTCAATTCTGGCTCTGATGCAGATTCAGAATCAACTTGAGTCACTCGGGAAGGTTCTGACAGATCCACGGCTTTAGTTTTGGGCGGTCCCCAAGGCATCGGTTCTGTGAATCCAGCTTGAGGTTCAACGCTAGTAACAGATTCAGGTGCAACTGGCGGAGTGACTTCGGTTGCGCCAGGTGAAGAGACAGGCGCTTGTTCTACAACGCGCTCTAGATCTTGCCAGAGCTGAACATCAGCGGAATTCGCAGATCGAGTGTCAGGATTTGTCAGCGATTGAGACACTTCAGGCACAGGCTGGTTTTGTGATGCTGTGGCTCGGAGAAGGGCTGAAAGCTGCGCATCCGCTAAAAAATCACCGCTATCTGAAGACCAGGGCTGAATGCGATCTGCTCGAGGCATAGACACATGCTTTTGAGGGAGATCCTTCAGCTCTTGTTGCTGAGATGGTGCGTTTAAGGGTGCGCCCGCCCCATGGAAATTATGAGGCATCTGCTGGGGGGCAGACATATCTAGGCACTTTTCTAAGGCAACCTTAAACTGCAAGGTATAGCGCTGTTGACGCTGAAGCCGAGACCGTAAATCTCGGCAGGTCTCTTCTGATTGCTGTAAAGCCCGACTTTCCGCCGTGTGCTGTTGCTGCAGCAGGGTGCATTCTCGTTCCAGTTGGGTAACCCGCTCTTGCCCACTCTCGAATTGAGCTTGCAGGGTCTCCGACAAAATTCGCTGTCGCTTTAACGCATCGTTAGCGCCTTCGAGTTCACTCAAAAGCTGAGCCGTTGAATGCTGCTGGGCTACAGATACGGACTGCTCCGTACTGTTTTGATGGTGCTGGGAATGTTCAACTTCTGCTTGCAAAGCTTGCTGGGCAGTCTCTAAGGATTCTTCTAGCTGATTGACGCGGGTGAGAAGAACTTCATTACAGCGATTTAGATCACGAATCAAGCTCAACAATTCTGTTTCTCGAGGGGCAGCCCCTGTTTCCTGAGGCGCAGCCATAAAAGTATCAACAGGCAGGTTTTCTAACGGTACATGGCCAGGAAAATTAACCGTTTCCCAATCAGGTGAAGTGATGTCATCGTGCGACCCTAAAACAGCTTCAGTGATTTCCGGTGGCGTTTCAGAGCCATCAGACCGGTAGGGTTGGGCGGGGCGGTTTGCTTCACTCATGGCTGCTCAGCAATCAAAGTCAATGATTTAGCTTGGCGCGATGTTCATCCAACGATTTCATCCAGTCATAAAGGTAACTATAACCCTGGGTGAACTCGGCAATATATCACTATGGTTTAACACAGAAACTGCAGTTTCACATTCTTTTTAAGCTGAAAATGCTGTGTGGCTTTATTGAACCTTGAGAAGACTGCTATGGATCCGTAGCAGTCTTCTCAAATATTTGGAAGAATTGGGTCACGCCTTATGCACCAACGGCTTCCTTGGCTGCATAGAGCACTCCTGCATCAATTTGGGTAATACCCTGACTACGGGCAAACTTCTCGGTATTACGCTTAACTTTGCTACGTACAAATCCTGGGATTCGGTTGAGTTCTTTTAGGCCATCGTTACTCCAACTCAAATCGGTTTCTGTTGACATGGTCTTGGTGATCACGTCTTTGGTGTCATGACCGCCAAAGATTTCTAGAAGATGATCTTCCATGCCAAGGGTAAAGGAGTTGTAAATCAAATCTACGAGTTGATTTGCCCCTTCGTAACCAACAAAGGGGCGATACCCAACGGGAAAGTTTTGAATGTGGATTGGTGCAGCAATTACACCGCAGGGAATATTCAACCGTTTGCCCACATGGCGCTCCATCTGGGTGCCAAAGATAGCAGCGGGTTCTAGCTGAGCAATCTTGTCGGCGATCGCCCCATGGTCATCACTAATCAGAACCTCTTCGCAGTATTCACTCACCTGTTCACGGAACCAATCTGCGTCGTATTTACAGTAGGTGCCTGCCAATAAGACGTGAATCCCCATTTCGCGCGTCAGGATCTTGGTGAGGGCAGCGGCGTGGGTATTATCCCCAAAGACTACGGCTTTTTTACCCGTCAGGTTCTGGCAGTCAATCGAACGGGCAAACCAGGCTGCGTTAGAAATAAACCGGGTTTGCTCGTCAATAAACGACTCATAATCCACATCCGCCCCCTGGGCACAGAGGGTGGCTTGAATGGACCGAATACACCGAGCCGTTTCCACGATGCCCATGGGATTAATTTCCACGCTGGGCATGTCAAATTCGGCTTTGAGATATTGAGCAGTCAGGGGACCCACCTCTCGGTAGGGAACCAAGTTGAACCAAGCTTGGGGGAACTTTTTCAGCTCATGGACAGAGGCCCCATCAGGAACAACCAGGTTGACGTCAATGCCCAGATCGCCCATGAGCCGCACCAACTCGGTACGGTCATGATTATTGTGAAACCCTAGCGTTGTAAGACCCAGAATATTGACCGAAGGCCTTTCGGTTTTCTGGAGGGCTAGATCGCCCTGTTTTTTCGCCTTGTTGATATAAAACTCGACAACTTGCTTCAGGGTGCGATCGGCGGCTTGTAATTCATTAACGCGGTAATGATTAACATCCGCCAACATCACGTCGCCTTTGGCATCCAGCTGCGCCCGCTCCACAAAGTTTTCCAAGTCTTCTTGGAGAATGCTGGAAGTACAGGTAGGGGTGAGCACGATCAGATCTGGGGTTTCCTCATGATCTTTGCGGACAATATTGTCCACGACCTTCTCTTGGGACCCACGGGCAAGAACATTGCGATCAACAACACTTGTCGTAACGGGGGTAAAGTCCCGCTCTCGCTCCAACATGGATCGCATCACGTTAAAGTAATCATCTCCCAAAGGAGCATGCATAATCGCATGCACATTCTTGAAGGAGCTGGCAATTCTGAGGGTGCCAATATGTGCCGGACCGGCATACATCCAGTAAGCCAGTTTCATACGGGTGAGTCTCCTGGGTTGAGGTCAGAGATGGATGTTTTTGCCGAAAACCACCACTTGCCCTGACCTAGGTCAGTCGTCATGTCAAAGACAATTGACCCAATCGTTCAGACTCAGTCCCCTAAACATAAACGGGTTTGCATGTTTTAGCACCCAATTAAAACTCTCTGCGTTGCGGCTCAAAGGGAGTACAGAAAGCTGAAAGCCCCGGCATATTAGGGATATCTCTATCCTTTCAACACCTTTGCAGTCTACAGAATTGCAATGGTTTTTAACATGGCATCCCTTTGACCCTCTGCCGAGTGACGCCTCTCCCAAGCACACTCGCCACTGTTGCCATGGGCAATAGCTAGATTAACCCGCAGGTGCCCTACAGCCCTAAAAGACTAGCAGCGCTTTCGTAGTAAGTGGCCCAATATTGCACATCTGGATTACTGATCCACTGATTGCGGGTGACGCGGACATCCATGGCAGGCAAAGAAACGCCCTGATTTTCAGCCACAACGACTAGATCTACCTCCGTCACCAGCAGATCAGTATCAAAACTGCGTTGCACCCCAGCCCGGGCAATAATTTCAGCACGGCGCAAAAAGTTTTCGTAGGGCTCACCGCGATCTCGGGATAAAAACAAGCTGTGATAGGCCACATAGGCTTGAGCAACTTGGGGCGTGGCCAATATTGAGGCGGTTGAAATCGCGCCACTTGAGAGTAAGAGTGCAGCCAATCCGGCACCTAACCAAGGCTGGCGCTTTTGACTGTAATTGTATTGATTAGAATGCGCCATGATTTTCTCCCAGCGTTATTAGCTAGCTAATAATAAATCTACTGTTAAGCCGCCTTAACTCTAGCGATACCCTCAAAAATCGTCAATTCTATGGGAAACCGCCATGGAGCGTTGCTGCTGTCGAACCAAAATTAGAGAACGATTGATACGGAGATGTTTGTTTGAGTTCGCACAGATTTTTAGGCACAGCAACGGCATAAACCAATGATTCGTTTCATGGGCTCTGTGGTATCGTCTGGTGTCACATCCATTAGGCTGCTGGCATCAACTTCAGGGTGCCATGACCCTGAGGGATGGGAGCTTAGCAGGATGTAGGTTCAGCCATGGCCAATCAATGGGCATTTATTGTTGGAATTAACCAGTACCCGGCCTTACAACCGTTGATGTATGCCCAAGCTGATGCGGTGGCGGTGCGTAATTTTCTTGTGGATGAATTGGGCATCCCGGTCGATCACTGTGTGCTGTTAACAGATGTGTCTACGGCGATTGAGCCCTATGCCCAATACCCGACGCGCGACGCGCTTCAGGCCCAGTTACATCAACTCTGCCAGACCCATGTCCAGCCGGGTGATTTGCTGTGGGTCTTTTTTAGTGGCTATGGGCTGACGGTAGGCGGACAAGACTATTGGATGCCCGTGGATGGCGATCCAGAGCATGTATCTGAGACGGGGCTCGCGCTGTCTTGGGTGCTCAAGATGCTGAAGACATGCCCTACCGACAATATTGCAGTGGCCCTAGATATGAGCCGCAGCCAAGGGGCGATCGGCCATCACAACATTGGTCAGCAGACGGCTCAGGTAGCCCAAGATTTATCGATTCCGCTGCTGCTGGCGAGTCAGCCCGATCAGTACTCTCACGAAACGATGGCGGTGCGTCATGGTTTATTCACCCAGGCGCTCTTAGAAGGGCTGCGCTATCACGGTTGCGTGACGGTGGGGCAGTTGGCGGATTACTTGAGCGATCGCCTACCAGAATTAAGTCAGCACCATTGGCGGCCAGAGCAAAACCCGGTGACGGTGGTGCCCCCAGCCCAAAAATTTATGCTGGTAGTGCCTACGGAAGCGGTGTCAACCTTGCCAATGACTGAACGGGCTAGCTCAGAATCCTCAGCCGTTTTGGCGGCTGCGGTTGTTTCCTCCAGTGAACCCCATTCTCAAGGGCTTTCGCCTAGTGCTCCAGACCGTTCTGCTAGCCCGTCGCCCTATGAAGAAACGTCCCCTGAACCAGAGGCCTCAAAGCATCCTTCACCCCAACCCAACGCGACAAAATCGATCTTCACAGCCGGAACTTGGTGGAATTGGGGACTCGTCGGGGCTGCAATCGTGCTCTTGGTAGGGGCCTGGGTCCGCACCCAAGATCGCTTTGAATTACGCCTGCCTTTTGGCTCTGACTCAACTGTTACTGACGCTGCGGATGGGAATACTGCTGCACCGTCCGGGTCAGGCGATGCCCCGGACCCGGCAAACCCCTTAGCGCCTAGCCCTGAGAATCTAGGTGCATCACAGCTCCCGCCCCTTGAGCGGGCCGAGATTGCCCTAGCCGAAAGCCGTTATGGAGAGGCCAGAGACTGGCTAGCTTTGGTGCCTCCTGAGGCTCAGACGCGCGCCTATCAACAACTGGAACAGGAGGTGCAAGGGGAGGCGGTTGCCATAGCTGAGCGCAATCAAGCCCTCCTGGATGAGGCTCGGCGGATGCTGCAACCCACTTCGGCGTCGGTCTTTAATGACGCGATCGAGGCAGCTCGGCAGATCCCAGCAGGCGACCCATTCTATGAGCAAGCCCAGGTCAATATTGAACGCTGGAGTTGGGTGATCTTAGACATGGCGGTGGGACGCGCCAGCGTTGGCAATATTGAAGGGGCGATCGCGGCAGCGCAACTGGTACCCGAGGACCAAGCTGCCGTTCAAGATCAAGCTCAACGACATATTTTGCGCTGGCAGCAGCAACTGGCCAATCGACAACTGATCCAGCAGGCAGATGCCTTAATTCAGCCCGGTCAAGCCAGTACCTTTCAAGATGGGTTAAATCTGCTGCGGTCAATCACCCCCGACCAGCCCGAGTATCGTACTGCCCAAGGTCGCATCAATCAGTGGAGTGAGGATATTTTGGTGATTGCACGGGCACGGGCGGCTCAGGGACGCTTTGCCGATGCGATCGCGGCGGCCCAATTGGTGCCCCCTGGCACTAATAGCCATGAACCGGCCCAAGCGGAAATTACCCGATGGCAAAGCCAGTTATAAACCATGCCACAATGCCTAATGTTGATGGGGTTGCAAACGAGCCTTAAATTATGCGTCGGATTGAACCGGGTCCGGGTCAAGAATCGGTTTGGGACTATCCCCGCCCGCCTCGACTAGAGGCGTCACAGCGCCGGGTTCGAGTGATTTTTAACGGTATTACGCTGGCTGACTCTCACAAAACCTATCGGGTGCTGGAAACCAGCCATCCGCCAACCTATTACATTCCCCCTGAAGATGTGCAGCAGCAGTATTTAACGGCCACGCAACGGTCCAGTTTTTGCGAATGGAAAGGGGCAGCGCGCTACTTCACGCTGACGGTGGGCGATCGCCAAGCGGTGGATGCGATTTGGTCCTACCCGCAGCCCACGCCCAGATTTGCAGCGATTCAAGACTACATTGCGGTTTATCCAAGCCGTATGGATGCCTGCTATGTGGATGATGAGCCAGTGCAGTCTCAAGCTGGAGACTTTTATGGCGGTTGGATTACGACAGATATTGTCGGCCCTTTTAAGGGAGGGGCAGGCACGTGGGGATGGTAGGCCGTACAGCTACTTTTCCTGTTTTTGCCATTTAGCTCACCTGTCAACAGGGTTCAGGCAAGGCATGTAGGGCATGAGCACTGACAATTATTTAAAGCTCCGTGAAATAGAGTGCAAAATAGCTGCGGAGCTTAGGTGCGGGCATACGCGCAATGCCAATAAGTTACTGACTCAAACCATCAGACTGGTTGAGGCTGAAGAAGGGGTTGGTAAAGCCTTGATTTATGGTGGTTTACTCTACTATTCACATCAAGCTGGGGGAGAGCTGTTTGACGTATTTTGCGAGGGCTTTTTCACATCAGCCAGAACAGGCCATGGGTGGAAAATGACCAGGATGTTCCAAGGCATCTTGCACGATCAAAAAGGATGGGGGGATCCTGCCGTTATTGAGTTTTGTACAACCAGGCTGCAAGAGATGCAGGACTGGAAAACGAACAATCCCAGGAGATGTACCGCTCGGAGACCATAGTCATGTTCTCTCGACGAAACCTTAAGGGTTTCTCTGACTCTCAGCGTCCGCTAGGCCCAGCTCGACGCGAACCCGCCCTAGGACTTCACCTGCTTTTTGGAGCCGCTCTTCTAGGGTCTTTTTTTGTAAAACCAGTTGACGCAAGCGCTGGTGGCGGGCGATCGCCTGACTAATGGCCCCCAATTGCTCAGTTGGGCAAGGCTGGCAGAGGAGTTTACCTTCCTCATCTAATCGGCAGAGGCGATATTGACTGCCGCCACCCGCATGATTAACGGCCTTCGCGTGGGTCAGTTGCTCAACATAAGCCGAGATTGCAGCTGGATCCCCATGGCGGAGTAACCCGGCAGAGGTCTGGCTTGTCTGCGCTTGGGGTGTCACCGATTCTAGCCAACCCTCAATAATCGGACCCGCTTGATACAGGGCCTGAATATCCAGTAGGGTTTGCCGCAGAGTCTGATGCCAGTCGGTAATGGCGTCATGGACTTCTGCCAGCCGATCCACTGCTATGGCAGCATTGGCATCATTGCGATGGCTACTAAAGCTAGGTCGTTTTCCTTTCGGCAATGGTGGCAAATCGGTGGTGTCATGGTTGGGCAGCGGTCGCGCCTTAACCACTACGGTTCCAGGTAAAGGTGAGTTGGGCAGCGCCGATAGGGCGGTTGCCACAGAACTCGAGACTGGAGCACGCTTTTTGCCAAAGCTAGGGAGATCGAGAGTCACCGATTTCGACGTCATGGGCTTAAAAGGAAAATGTCACTACGATTACCACCCTTGTTTGCAAGCCACTTGAGTCTGCGTAGAAAGGCTTTAAGCGTTATCCGTCTGCTGATATTAGCGCCGAATGCAAAAATCTTCAGGTGATTGGCCGCCTGGGAGAGCATTTTGTTGCTAAATGTCCTTGAGTTTGTGGCTGATGCTATCAGGCAGATGGTTTTGGAGCTGGTACGGTCACAACAAAACCTCTCACCAAACTGCGATGACAAATATGAAAATTGCATTTATTGGCATGGGGACCATGGGAGCCCCCATGGCGCTCAACCTCCTCAAGGCCGGCTACGACGTAACGGTTCATAACCGGACCCGCGATCGCGAAATTCCAGTCGCCACAGCGGGGGCGCAGCGAGCCGCATCTCCCCAGGCAGCAGCGGCGGCGGACGTAGTGGTGACCTGCGTGAGCGATACACCTGACGTGGAAGCAGTCTTGCTCGGCGATCAGGGAGTCATCCATGGGGCACGGCCTGGCACCATCGTGATTGATATGTCGACCATTAGCCCCCAAGCAACCCAGAACATAGCAGCGGCTTTGGCCAATAAAAACATTGCTTTTGTAGATGCGCCGGTTTCAGGAGGATCGGAAGGGGCAAAAAGCGGCACCCTCTCAATCATGGCGGGGGGCGATGCAGAAACGATCTCGAAAGTCCATCCTGTTTTAGCGGCGATGGGCTCAACCATTACGCACATTGGCCCGGTTGGGTCGGGACAGCTGACCAAAGCCATCAACCAGATCATTGTGGCGGGGACCTATTGGTCTGTCGCAGAAGGGCTGGCCCTTGGCCTCAAGGCAGGGCTTGATATGGATCAAGTCGTGCAGGCTGTGGGGGGCGGTGCTGCTGGTTCATGGGGGTTGACCCATCGCTCTAGCAACATGATTCAGAATGACTACCCGCTTGGGTTTCGGGTACGGCTGCACCAGAAGGATCTCAACATTGCCTTGGAAGCAGCCCGAACCCTGGGTGTACCCCTGCCTGTCGCCGCCTATGTGGAACAAATGGAAACGGGGCTGATCAACCGAGGATATGGCGATGAAGATCTATCGGCGATCGCCCGTACCGTTCGTGAGCAAGCGGGAATAGAAGAGCCTTAAAGTCCATCAGGGCTGGAAGTGTCGGTCACTCTGCAAACGGTGCGCACATCTGCTCGGTTTCTGGATCAAGCGCGGGGTTCGTGCGGAGATAATCAGCCAGCCAGTCACAGCTCTGGCCCAAGAGTTGGGAAAGGTCGCCAATAATCGCCAAGTGCCAAACGATGATAGTGCGATCGCTACTGGCAGAAGCCACATACTGCCCATCGGCAGAAAAAACCACATCATTCAAGGCCCGATCATGCCCTGGCAGCGTATTCAAAAGCGTACCGTCCAAGCTCCAAAATCGTAAGGTTTTATCGATGCCGACAGTGACTACTTTTTGACCATCAGGCGTGAATGCTACCGACAAGACGCTATCCTGGTGTCCTTCTAAAGTTTGTACTAAACGGCCATCTGCGACCTGCCAAAGCTTGACTGTATTATCTTCACCGGCTGTGGCGATCAGGTTACTGTCAGGGCTGAATTGGGCTGCAAAAACAGCACCGCGATGACCTTCTAAGATGCGAAGCTGGTTCCCTTCAAGGGACCATAGCCGCACATCATGATCCCATCCCATGGAAGCTAAATGTTTTCCCTCTGGGCTAAAGGCAACGTTTAAAACACCATCCTCATGGTCTTTCAGCTCTTTCCAAAAGGTGCCATCGGGTCGCCAGAGCTTGACGATGCGATCGCCCCCAGCCGAGGCAATCAGATCACCCTTGGGGCTAAAGGCAACCCCATGGACGGGACCTTGATGACCTTCTAGAACCTGCAAGAGGGTGCCATCCCGCCGCCAGAGCCTGACGCTGCCATCCGCACTAGCCGAGGCCAGTTGACTGCCATCATCATTGAAATCAACAGCCAGCACTGGCCCTGCATGCCCCGTCAACGTATTCAGGAGCTGGCCATCAAACTGCCAGATTTTGAGGGTGTTATCGTCACTGGCAGAGGCTAATTCATCCGCTGTTGGCGAAGCGGCCAAACCATTAACCCGTGCTTGGTGACCCCGTAACGCCTTCAAATGGGGGCGATGGGTATTCCACATGCGGATGGTGCGATCACTACCGGCTGTGGCAAAGGTTTGCCCATCGGGGTGAACCGCAATTGTGGTGACTTGGCCGGTATGACCGAGCAGAGTTTTGTGCAGGTCCCCTGCACGCGTCCAGATATGAACGGCGAAATCCATACCACCGGTCAACAGATATGCTCCATCAGGTGTGAACTGCACCACATTTAACGGCTCGTCATGGGCTTTGAAGCGTTGCGTTTCTGTGAGGGTAGCCGCCTCCACCATCCATAGGGAAACGGTGCGATCATGACTGGCAACGGCTAAAGCCTGACCCTCAGGATCAAGGGCGATTGAAGTGATTGGCCCCCGGTGGGCTTGGGTGGAATTCAGCAACGGGCCATCAATCGACCAGCGGTGGAGCCAGCCGCCCTCATCACCACTGATTACAGTTTGGCCATCAGCACTAAACAGAACGCTTTGAATACCGCCGCGATCGCTGCTAAAACTTTGGCGTAAGGTGCCATTTTGCCAGTGCCAAACCTTGACCATGGCATCCTCGCCAGCAGTCGCCAACGTCTGACCGTCAGGTGAAAAAGCCACGGCTCGCAAGGATTGGTCATGGGCTGACCACCGATCAACCAGCGTGCCATCCTGTCGCCATAGATAGGCAAAACCATCGCTGTCTACCGCTGCAATAACAGATTGATCTGGGGAAAGGGCAACCGCTTGGAACGGTGCATCATTACCGTTAAGAGTGTTGATCAAAGTGCCGTCGGCTTGCCAAAGGCGCAACGTGCCATCCGCACTGACCGATACCAACTGTTGGCCCTGATTCATGAACTGGACCTGCCACACCGTGCTGGTATGACCGTCTAAGCGATTGCGCTCATACACCCAAAATAGAGCCTGTTGCAGCGCATTGGTAATGTCGCCTCTGAGTCCTGTATCAGTATTGACTTCATCTTCGTGGACTTGCAAAAGCCAACCCGCTTGGGTGGCAGTAATTAAAGACTCAAAGCTTTGATCGGAGAGAAATAGAGCGGTAGCCGACTGGCTGAGGGCTTTGATATGAGAATGATCTGCAGCCCGTCGCGCATGTAGGGTTTGCCGATAGAGGCCGAGGCTGGTCAACCCTAAAGCCAACGCTAGAATTGAAATCGCCGTGACCAACTCAAGGCCCCGCCGTTGAAACTGCAGCAGCGAAGACTGGCGTATGATCTCTGCTTTTTGTTTATCGGCCTCTACCTCGGCGCTTGTAAGTACATATTGGTGATGCAGAGGCGTAGGACGCGGCTCTTCTTGGCGGCCCTGCACCAGATATTCATTGGCTCGGTCTAATTCACTCCCCCGCAATAAATAGCTGAGATCGCGACCATGGCGATCCCATTCGAGGGCCTTCACCAGCAGGCGCGTATGGGTGCGCACATACGCGATATTTTGATCAAGGGCGGTCAATAACCCCAGCAAATTAGCCGCAAAATCATCATTAGGCCGCAAAAAAATCCAGTTCAGCCGGGCCAACTCAGGATGAACTTGACTGGGGGCAACATCTTCGTAAACCAGGGGAACCAGCCGTTTGTTTTGTTTGACAGCATGTTCAATCTCTTGGCGACATACCTTAGACTGCACCGAATCTGGACTCAGCACAAAGATAAACGTGTCTGCTAGCTCAATGCCCAGCTCAATTTCTTGCCACCAATCTGACGCTAAGGGAATATTTTCCCAATCGACCCAGACTTGGCGTTGGGTACCTTCAAGGGCAGCATAGAGCTGTTCGACAAAGGCTTTATTGCGGCGGGAGTAGGAGATAAAGACGTTGGCTTTTGGAGAACTATCGAGAACGTTCCAGATATCTTTGGGCATTTGCCGCCCTGATTTGGAAGCCAGATTGACACGATATAGCCGCCCGCGATCGCTCTCGACCGACTTCAGCAGTCCTTTTTTGAGCAGCGCATCAACGGTAGCCTGGGCCGTGGCAACGTCTGTCTCAGCATGGTCAGCAATTTCGTCGATGGAAGCTTCATAGCGGCGCATCAGCCAATTGGCCAAAGACTGATGGGCCGCAGGCATCAATAAGATATCCGCCACCTTTAATCCCTCACTAGCAGAGGGACGAGAGCGTCGCGGACTATTCAACAAAGTATCTAGAGAATCATCCCCCATGCCACATTTCGCTCGGCACTACAACCAAAATCGAGAAGACTGCCTGTCCCTAGCAAGAGTCCAAGGCTCTCAAGGGCTGTAATCACAGTAAAGCCCAAATCCTGAGACAACTCTAAACCAATGGGATGAACCAAATGCATCGGCCCCGCTGCTGCAGGCTGTTTGCGACTGACAACATCCCCTCAGCCTTAACAAAAACTCAGGGCGGCCCTCAGCGGCTTCTACCCACTGATCATACTCACAGAGATGCAGGGGGCTGATAAGGAGAAGGTTGGTTGGGGTTAGGGGGCGGTGCCGGAGGACGGCGAGTGCGGCGAGGCGGCTCAGCTGCGGTTAAAGGACCGCTCGGATCATCAAGGGGCAGGGAGGGCTCACCGATAGACATCGACGGCTCATTCATCGCAGTAGTGGGCTCATTCATAGCCACTGATGGTCCAGCCGTGGGTATCGATGACTCAGCCGTTGGCAGGGTGGGTTGACCAAAGGTAGCCTCAGACGAAGCAGAAAAAAGTTCACTATTGGTGGGTGAAGTCACACTGCTTTGCTTCACGCTGTCATCCACATCTTCATCGTCATCGCGGTTTTGATCCTTAGCAACTTCGGCGAGATAGGTTTGCACATCCCGCCGAATTACCCGTTCAACCCGTGTCGAAAAGACAGGATAGGCCTGGAGATGACTCTTGGCCTTGCGATAGGAGCCACTGAGCTGAAAATACTGCCAGCCCTCACTTTTAAGGTTTTCAGCAGTAGCGCGATATTGTCGCCACTGCACCCCGTATTGAAACAGTTCTTCGACGGCAGTACAGACGGCCACCACTTGGGTTAAAGCAAACAAACCGATTGGGAAAAAATATGCCAGACGTTTATTGAGAGTGCTATCCTCTGGCCCAAAGTTATTAAAAGCGACTAAGGCGGGAAGAATTACGCCACCAATTACAGTCGTGAGTCGCAGCGCATAAAACCGTTTTTGTGCTTTTGAGGCCTTCCCTTCCGTCCACAAAACCTGATCAAGCCAGCGAGACTTCATAGACTGTTTATACAGTTCTGGGAGTTCTAGTTCATTGACCAGTCCGGACAACTCTTCCTTAAGAGTGTCGTTGTAGGAGGCCTTGGGTTTGCTCATGGCAGTTTGTGTCTTTAAGTAAATGCACCGTCAACGCTTGGCGTAAGGTTAGCGGATCATCTGTCAAATTGAGAGAGGACAGTAGCCCTGAGGATAGTAACGGCTCTAGCCGGGGGTCATCGCTCGATTGGCCTTGCAGGGCCGCCGCGATGGTATCTGCAGCACGGCCACTGCCTGCCATAACGACCACGGCACGTCCATCTTCCACGCTAATCTGAGCCTCTTGCCAAGTCACGGAACCTCCATTCACCAGTACCGTCAAAGAAGGATGAGCACCGGCACGGAGGGTCGCAACCTGAGCGAGGGCTTCGGATTCATCTCCCCAATTCGTGCCTGGGACGAGTAAGCAATGGGTGTGGTTGGGTTCGAGCGGTGCCCCATCAGGATTCGGATTTGAGTCGTCTGGCAACTGAACCAGCGATCGCGGTGCTACGCCGACCAACGGAAACGTACCGGCGAGTGCGGCTCGAGCTCGCCCCATCAACTGCATCACCCCTGCATCGGTGCCGCCATCTACCACGCAAAGTTGGTGCTCTTCTGCCAGCGGGAATAACACATCCCGGAACAATGATTCGACATTGGATCGCTGTACTTCATCCAAACCACTGGCACCGCCAATCACCACCAAGGTTGCCTGAGTAGCAGACAATTCTAAGGCGTCTAAACAGGGACCTAAGTCTTCAAAACCTGAAGGGTAGCCGACCTTCACTCCATGGGTCGCTGCTGTCTCCGCATCCACAAGGGTATAGGTCTGGATTGGACGTGCCATGGTTCACTGTAATTCGAAGGAATAGGGAGACAATCGCAATTGTTAGACGCTCATTCAGGAAGACCACTAGGGATTCCGTTGAGTATAGAGCCTTAAACTGAACTGCGGGGTTCAACAGATGCACCTGGGCACATTGAGCAAGACTTGATTGTGGTCTTTAACGATGCGCTACAGCCGATGGGCCTTACTCATGAGCCTTAGCTTTATTGTGCCCTTTGGACTGGTCACAAAGTTCTATAGTGGTCGCGGCCATCAGTGGCTTAATGATACCTTTGGCGGTATTCCCTACGAAATTTTCTGGATTTTACTGGCGGCATGGCTTTGGCCTCGGGTGCGGGCTCACACTATTGCCTTAGCTGTGCTGGGTGGGACCTGTCTGCTCGAAATCTTGCAACTGTGGCAGCCCCCGTGGCTCCAAGCTATCCGGGCAACATTGCCGGGGCGACTCGTGCTGGGCAATACATTTACTTGGAGTGACTTCCCTTATTACGTGGTTGGCTGTGGTTTGGGGTGGCTATGGCTGTGGTTTTTAGAAAAGCGATCGCGAGCTGCGAGTAAATCGTTGAATTCATAAGGGCATTGGCCCTGGCTGACTACGGTCTTAGGCCCTGGCTAAAATACAAATATATAGAAACCCAAGTTAATACCGAGCGCTAACCTCCCCTATGGCGGTTCAACAAGTTCAATACGAAACCCTACTGTCAACCTGCAGTGACTATCGTGGGGCGCTGGCGTTGCTCAGACAGCACCGCCCCTATCTGGAAGTGATTCCCAGTATGCGACGTCCTCAGGACAGCATTGTGGCGCTGCCGTTACCCAATATCCGCACCCGTCAACCGGTGCAGGTCTCTAGTCGATCAGGGGTACCCCTCACGGCTGCAGGCGCGGCGGTGTCATTGCCCTGCGATGTTGTCTTGTTGATGTGCGATCCTGAGTGGAAGATCAAGACAGGGGTGGAGCTGTTTATTTTGATCCATCGCCCCCAAGAAGATTTCTCTGATTTACTGATGCGGTGGCGGCAGACGCAGCTTTTATTAGATGGGGGGTATGAGTGGTTTCTTCCGGCTCGGCACCAGCACCTGCTCAGTGAAGGGGCTGATGCACTGCGACCCCTGTTTGTGGTGTTTCCCCAGAGCCCCGATCGCATTTTAAAGGGCTTGCAAGGGGCTGGACTCCCCACCATTGTGTACGCAGAACCCACGGAAGACCTAGAGCCGATGCCGGTACAGGCACTGACCGATGAGCTGCATTTAGATGAGTCTGAGGATTTTGATCTCTCTGAGTTAGACGATCTCGGCCCATCGGATCAAGCCAACGATTAGCACCCTCAATGAAGGATTAACCCCTGCCAAGAAATGCGATCGCGCTAGATACTAAGGCTTGGCGTTGTGGCAGGGGCCGCTTCCTTAGTATGGGTGTTTGGGCATTGAGATCTGGTTTCCCAATTGGGGTCGTGGGGCTGCTCGTGGGGCTGCGACTGTTTTATTGGGGGGCTGCTTTTCCGAATCCTGATGAGGCTTACTACTGGCTGTGGGGCCAGCATCTCGATTGGTCTTATTTTGACCACCCTCCCCTACCTGCCTGGATACAAGGGCTGTTTGCACAGACCCTAGGGCGCTCTCACTGGGTGTTGCGGTTGCCCACGCTGATCAGCAATGGCTTACTGGTGTTGCTCTATGGGCGGATTTGCCAGCAGCTTTACGGGCACCAAAGTCAGAAAAGTTGGGGAATCACAGTCTGGCTGCTATTCACCTCGCCGCTCTTTTTTTTATTTCTCGCGATCGCCTGGTCTGACCATTGGCTGATTTTATTGGGCACAGCGGCAGGGTATTGCTGGGTGCAAGCCCTACCACGAGAAACATCAGAGGTTAAGCTTTCCTGGCTCTACGCCACGGGGCTTTGTTTAGGGTTAGCGGCCCTCTGCAAGTATTTGGCCGTCCTGTTAGCGCTGGGATGTTTGGGGGCGATCGCAACGTATCGGCCCTGGTGGCGTCTCTACCGAAATCCGCATCTGTACGGGGCAGGACTCCTAGGGCTAGCAGTTACCACACCGATCTGGGTTTGGAATGCCCACCATGACTGGGCCTCCTTTCAGTTTTATCTGGGCCGTAGCGTCCAGGCAGAACCCAGCAGCATTCAGTGGTTTGGCCCTGCATTTTTTCTGCTGCTGAGCGGGTTGATTTTAGGGCCAGCTCACGCCTGGGCGGCGATCAAAACGCTACGGCAACAGCCCCAAACAGATTTTGCGCAAGCCTATCGACGGGTGGCGTTCTCCATTGCTCTGGTCTCCACAGGCAGTTTAGCGCTGCTGTCCCTCAAAGCCCCCGTGCTCTATTACTGGAATATTCTGGCCTACCCATTGCTTGTTCCGCTGATGGCTGGGGTGTTTTTACATCCGGCCGCTAAGCCTGGACTGCGTTATCGCCGTTGGGCGATGACCGCCCAGGGGCTGGGACTATTTGTGGCCTTTGCCCTGGTGATTCACTACGCGGTCATGCCCTGGTCGGCTTGGTTTGGGGAAGCGGGGGATGAGGATACGCGGATGCTTTACGGCTGGCAGGAGATCGCGGCCCAGGTGCAAGCGCAACGGGCGCAGGCCACTGACGCGCTGCTGTTAACGACGGATTATCGCTCCGCTTCAGCCTTGGCTTACGCGCTGAATGACCCAACGGTGATGGTGATTTCAGGGCGGATCGATCAGTTTGATTTTTGGTACGACGCTTCGGCCTTAGAAGGGCAGGATGCGATTTTGCTGGGCGATCGCTGGCACCCAATTTGCCCCGCCCATCTGGCCATGTTTGATCGCACCAGTGCGCCTATCGAAATCCCCGTGCAACGGTTTGGAGTATTGATTAAGCCATATCAAATGATTGTCGGTTCTGGGTTTCATGCGGGCGATGGCGACGACTATCCTCTCGGTGCCGACTACCCCCTGGCCTTTACGACCGATGGAGAACAATGCCGCTCAGAGGCAAACCCTGCAAAGTCTATCTATGGCATCCACTCAAGACCCCAATATTGAAGCCCTGCTCAAGATTCCCCTAGATCAACCTCGCTCTCGGGAAGACTGGGATCAAATCTTTGCTCAATTCACAGCCCTCCTGGCCGACCGAGAAGACAGTGATTCGGTAAAGCAGGATAGTCGTTACCGGGCTAGAGCGCTTTACCAACTGTCCTATGCTCTGACTTCAGAACAGTCTCAATTTGCAAAAGACAGTGCCTTTATGGCCCGTTCCCTAGAGGCGCGGTTGCTGCCGATTTTTGAAACCGTCACGGCGGCTGCCGGAAAAGTCGATTACCTGTTCGAGGATGTTTGCGAGCACCTGCAGCCCAGCCGTTTCTGCAATGGCTTTTGGGATACCCAAGACCTGATTCACTACAAGCGCCTGTTTTTGAATTGGTTTGACCAACTGCTGGCGAATACAGCACGACAGGCCCCCAGTGACGATGAGCTATTTGCAGCCACAATCCTCTTCGACGGCTTCGGTGAAACCTGGGCCACAGCAGGCGCTCACCTGCTAGAGGCTTTGGAGCACGAGCACCTAAGGGTTAGGGCGATGGCCGCGCGCAAACTGGGTGAATTTTGTAGTGAAGCTTTTTGGGATCCAGACAATCGACAGGATTGGTCAAATTACAGGGTCAATGAAGAACCTAACCCAGACGTGATTGCAGGCATGCCCCCAATCCCCGAAATATTTGACCTGATTCGACAGCAGGAAGTGAAGCGACGAGGGGTTGCAGGCGCTTTTTGGCAAACGGCTCCTAAAGCTGCCGTAGATGCCAAGGAATGGATCTTGTCAGTTTTGGCAGAGGCCCCTGGTCTTGAGCCCCATATTCGTAACTTTGACGTAAATATAGGCTTCGATGCCCATGAACGGTTTAGCGATGACCCCGATGCCATTCGTCGCTTGATCGATATGGGACGGCCCGGATTGGCGATCGCGGCTGCGACTGACGAACGCAGCAGAATTCCATCTCTGGAACCTCTTTTAGTAGAGCTTGGAAACAGTGATGATGCCGAGACCGTTCGATTAGCTGCTTGGCATTTGGCCTACTACTACCATCACCTCCACCCCAAAGGAGTTGAGTTGGGATTTGTGCAGCCATTAGCCCACCCCACCCTGGATATCTATCAGCTCTTCAGTCAACCTGGGGAAACGCAAACCCCCTACGCGATCGCCCTTTACCCCAAACATGGGCAATCCGTAGACGAGTCAGAGGCTCAACGTTGGGTGGATCAGTTTTTTCCTGTTGCCGTTCGGGGGCAACCCCGGCAAGATCTACCCTATGGCGAAAACAATTGGTACCTGAAAGGTTATGTGGAATTCTATCGCCACAATGTTTCCGCTTATGAGGTTTACGCGAACCTGACGGCATCAGAGCCGCGCCCTGTGGATCATGTGATTATTGGGTATCGCTCCGATACCCCCTGGCACCCAGGAGATTTCCTCTAAACCCTGGATTCAGACTTCAAGAACCCCACTAGGAGGCGGCTTTCAGGGCCGGGGCAAGTTGATGATTGGGTAAAGCCTGGAGTGCAGATTCTTGGAAAACCCTGGGATAGTACTTGGCCGAGTCGATGGAGATGGCCCGTCGTAGGTGTTCCACAGCCCAATCAGGTCGATCTAGGGCGGCGTAGCAGCAGGCCTGTTGAAAGAAAGCCAGGGGATGGTTGGGGGTAATCGATAGGGCCTTGTTGAAGGCTTCTACCGCATTGTCATATTCGGTCAGATGTCGAAGGGTCAGCCCCATCGCCAGCCAGCCATTGGCGGAGTAGGCCTGTCGTTTCAGCGATTCAGCGATCGCGGTTTGGGCCTCTTCGTAGCGGCTCAAGTTGGCTAAGGTAAGCCCCTTTTGGAACCAGATTTGAGCATTCTCAGGGTCGAGGCGCACCGCTTGATATAGTTGCTGCAGGGCCTCTGTGAACTTGCCTTGATGGCGAAGTAAATAGGCTGAGCAAGCGTAAAGGCGTGCATCAGCCCAGCCCTCTGCTAAGGGTGCGGCCAAAGCTTCTAGGGCCTCGTCGTGGCGTCCGGCTCGGGTAAAAGCGTATCCCAGCGCCAACTGGGCTTCCCGGTGGTGGGGCTGGTAGGTGAGGGCAGTTTTAAAGGCGGCGATCGCCCCTTTTAAATCATTCAAGTAGTAGGCTGATAAACCCTTGCAGTACCAAACCTGACCCTCTTGAGGGGTGAGGGCAAGGGCTTGCTCATAGCTTTCGATCGCGTCGCTGTATTTCTGTAAACGATGCAGCACCCGTCCGCGCCGCACCCAAATTTTGGGGTGTTGCGGGGCGAGTTCTAAGGCTTGGTTATAGGCGTTGACGGCTTCCGCTGTCCATCCTGCTGCGGCTAATGAGGTGGCGTAGTTGCACCACACCATTGGGTCTTCGGCTGCTAAGGCCAAGGTTTTTTGGTAGCTGGCGACGGCATCTTGGTATCGTCCCAACCGCCCTAAGAAATAGCTGCGCTGCTGCCAAGCAATGGCGTGGGCAGGCTCAGTCGCAATCTGGGCCTCACATTTTTCTAAAGCCACGACCAGTTCTGCCTCTGCTGCGAGAGACCAATCAGTGGGTTGAGGATGGGCGAGATCGTAGGTCGATACCATTGCCAATTACAGGGATCACAATGACTGCCACTTGCTCTGCAGCATACCCAGGCATCGGCCTAAATTGACGCTCTGGCACTGTTTTCAGTAATTTCTAGCAGTAAACATATTGCATCTGTCTTGAACTTGTATGCAAACACCCGGTGAAGAACTTGTTGGTGAATATCTCAGGCACGTCTGCAAATGTGAATTTGTGCAGTACAACGTGCAACTGTCACAGGTGCAAGGGGAGATTGATGTTGTCGGTATCAACCTGTCAACGCGAACGCTCTACGTCTGTGAGGTCGCTGTCCACCTCGTGACTGGACTACAGTACGTTAAAAATAAGCGCCCAGACAACATCAATCGCTTTATCACTAAATTCACCAAAGACATTCAATATGCCCGGTCTGCGCTTCCAGACTATGAGCATGTCTTTATGCTCTGGTCACCCATCGTGAAACAGAGAGCGAATCCGAAGTACGACCAACTTGCACAGGTTCAAACAGTCCATGACAGGCTGAAAGCGGACTTTGATGTGGATTTACAGGTAATCATTAATGAAAAATTTCAGCACTGCCTTAACGAACTCCGAGCCTTTGCGGCAACACAAAGCAAGGCATTCACTTCGCCGATCATGCGATTGCTGCAAATCGAGGAATATCTAGCGCGCCATCTCCAATGAGGATTCTGGTCGTGGGAGCGTCTTCAACACAGCCGCCTAGAATACGTCAAATGTCACAGAGAGGGCTGCTAATTGGCTGGCGTCAACGGACTGAACTGCACGACTACCGCTACCTCTAGTGTCAGATACATCTGTCAACAAGCCACTCACCACGTCAGTGGGATCCGCCACAGCGACAGGGCCGCTAGCTGTTCCCGATCGCGTTGCCACAGCCTGCAATGCTCTGAGTGCATTATCGAGGGGCTGACTGCTGGCAACGACCAGAACTTCTGTAGGACCAGTCGGTGCTTGCGTGACCAAACGGAAACTATCCCGGCTGGGATCAGGGAGCCGCAACGTTTGCCCAGCACCGATGCGAGTCACTTCTGTGGCGGCAGTCCATTGATTGGGGAAAATAACGGCCATTTCACCCGTCGCATCAATCACCAAAACACTCAAATAGAGGTCTCGGTTCTCCTGATTCTGAATCTCAAACTGAATCGAAGTGCCGAGGGCAATTTGCTGAATGCCGGATCGGGGCGGTGGCGTAGTTGCTGTACCGCGCACCGTAAACGCACTGGCGACCACTTGAGTGCCTCCAATCGGAGCCATGGTGACTTGCAATGCTAGACGGGACGAGCCAGGATTTAGTGTGAGCTTGACCAACCGGGCGGCAAGTAGCGATCGCAGCTTCGGCCTAAGTCTTTGAATAGCCCTCTCCACCGACTCTCCAGGCTGACTAAAGGAGCCAGGAATCAAATCCAAGCCAGGGGCAAAAAGACCAAGGCTACCTTCAGAGGGGATATCGGCTTGCTCGACCAACTCAGCGCGATATTCAGCCGTCATTCGGCCCAAAAGATAATGCACCTCTCCCTGCTGCAAAGGCAACGCCTCCATGCGGGGAATCGCCGTAATCCCCTGACGGGCTTGCTCCTGTTCTGCTGCGGTGAGAGACGTATCGAGGCCAATCCGCAGGCTGACGTTGCTGGGTACCCCCCGCACCTGCTCTTGCAACAGAGCGCCAGTAGGCATTGCTGTTTCTAAAAGTCGCCCTTGCCCTGTCAAGCCCTGGCGGCTGGTAATTTGCAAGAGCCCTCGCGCTTCACCGTCATCATCAACCGCTGACAAAATTGCATCGGTTTGAAAGGCTTCGAGACTGCGGGGATCGATACCACCGAGCCAAATTTCGGCAGTACTGCCTTCGACCTTGGTAACAACAGCCTCAGCTGGGGGCGCAATTTTGTCCGTGAAATAGATCGGTTGACTACCATAGCTGCTCCCCGGTTGAACTTCGAGCGGGGGTTCTTGGGCGCTAAACGAGAGCTGTGTGGTGGTGCGGGCGATGTTGGGTACCGTGTTCCCAAAGGGGGTGGTGCCGGTTTGCTGCCACAGGTACTGGGTCATCACATAGCTAAAGGCCCCAGCATAAAAGTCTTCAAAGGGGGCGTCCGCCGCATATTGATCCCGTCGGGCTGAGGCGATCGCCACCCCTCTTGCAATCCCTTCCCGACGCTGCTTGATAAAGTCGGCAGGGGCCATATTCAGGCGAGAGAGCCACTGGTTTTGATAAGCCAGTTCCGCTGGACTCATCTCTAAACTGGGACCGCCACGGCGAGCCCGCACCACCAGATTGCCTCGGGTGCCGCCCCCAGAGTGGCAGCTGTCGAGCACCATGGTAACGTTATCCGTTTGCAGGGCTGAGCCAAGTAAAAATAGGGTATGACCCGTAATATCGTTGACTGGTCCTCCCTGACGCGGAAAGCCTGCAGGCAGAGGGCTATCGACCGGGACTAGGGTGCTGTTGAGACCATCGGGAAAGTCTTGGTCAGGATCGACCACCCGCGAACCGTGGCCGGAGAAGTGAAAAACCACTACATCTCCAGGACGGGCTTGGCCAATCAGGTGCTCTTCAAAGGCGGTGAGGATGCCTTGGCGGGTGGCCTGGGCATCGGTGAGTTTGACAATATCGCTGGGGTTAAAGCCAAAGCGATGCACCAGCAGGTGATATTGCAGCTCCACGTCATTAACGCAGCCATTGAGAGGGGCAAACAAGCCATCACTGGGGTATTCGTTGATGCCGACTAAAAGGGCTAATTTGCGCGGCGTGGATTGAGCCAAGGCGCGACCGTAGAGATCGCCTTGCCTTTGCCAGTCCAATTGTGACCAGCCCAAAGCTGCGAGGGTTGCCCCCGCCCCTTGCAAAAAATAACGTCTTGACAGCCGGGTCATGGCTCAAATTCTCCCCAGTCTTCTGGCTACAGCCTACAGCGATTGCCGAGGGTAGTCCTGAAAGACTGGACGTATTGTCATGGGTTTAAGGTCCACAACTGAGAAGTTTCGCCTGGGGATGAGCGGCTTCTAATGCCGACTGGCGCTCAGGGCTGGGGCGACCATAGGTGGCCAAATCTTGAAATGCATCTGGGGTCAGCAGCTCAGGCGCGGTTTCTTCTCCCAGATCGCTGAAGAAGATGGTGGTTTGAATGGTGATGCTGCCCCGCTCATGTTGCTGGTACAAGTCAGCATACTGTTCTGCAACTGCCTGCCACTGAGCCGGTTCACAGTAGCTGCGGTCTACCAGCAACGTCACATCGGGGGCCGCGAAAACGGTACGGATGGCCAAGGTGGCGATCGCAAATGCAGCCCAACCCACCCCAACAATTCTGAGCAAAGTCCGGTTGAGTTGGTTGGGATTCATAGCAGTCACATGAGGCGTCTCTTCAGCCGCATTCTAGCAATGCCAATGGAAGGGCTTGCCCTACTGATAGTTAACAATGCGGCTAAAATTGCTGGGCTCTAGGCTCGCGCCCCCGACTAGGGCTCCATCAATATCGGATTGAGCCATAATTTCATCCACATTGGCGGGCTTAACTGAGCCACCGTATTGAATCGGCACATCTTTATTGGTCAATTGCTGACGAATCAACGCAGTCACGCGATTGGCCTCACCCGAATCACAAGTGTCGCCGGTACCAATCGCCCAAATTGGCTCATAGGCAATGATCAAATTGCTTTGATCAACGCCAACCAAACCCTTCTTAATTTGGCCTTGAATCAAGGCTTCGGTCTCGCCTGCATCCCTTTGCTGCTTAGTTTCGCCCACACACAAAATCGGGGTCAAACCATGGCGTTGGGCTGCCTTCAGACGCAGATTGACGGTCTCGTCTGTTTCACCAAAATATTGTCGCCGCTCACTGTGCCCCACAATTACATAGCGCACGCCCAATTCAGTGAGCATGTCGCCCGAAATCTCGCCTGTGTAAGCGCCACTGTCTTCCCAGTGAATGTTTTGAGCCCCGAGCTGAACTCGACCCCCGTGGAGATGTTTCGATAGGGTACTGAGAGCCGTAAAGGGCACACAGAGGATAATTTCCCTATTGTCGGGAGTTTCGGAAAGCTGACTGACAAACCCCTGCAAAAACACCAAGGACTCTGCCTGGGTTTTGTGCATTTTCCAGTTGCCAGCGAGAACAATCTTACGCACGAATTCTAATTAACAAGGGACAGGCGTAACCTACGCATCCATGAATCCTACAGGCAAAGCTGACCCGGAGCAAATGCGCTTTGCACCTGAGCTAGGGGCTGTCGTCAATTCAAACTAGAATCCTTGTGGTGCAACAATTACAGCCCCTAGCAATACTATGGGGACGGGCGCTGCAATACTTACCCAGCAAGGCTTTCACCAATAATTGATGATGCGCCCTAGGCCACTACATGGCGGGCAATGCGAATCAATTCTTGAGTGAGGGGATGCTTAGGATAACGCAAACAAAACAGTTCACGGCTTCCTAACAGCATCATTTCTTCCGACATGGGTAAAACCCCAGCAACGGGTACGTTATAGTTCTTTTCCACCAGTCGCCGGACCGCGTCAATATCGAGTGACGCCAGGACTTTATTGATTACTAGCATCAACTTCGGAATCCCTAAATGCTGGGCCAGCTCAACGGTAACCGCTGTGCCCTCAAAGTCTTGACCATCGGGCCGCAAAATCATCAGCAACATGTCTGACAGGGCCATGGCCAACAGGGTTTCATTGTTAACCCCAGGATGGGTATCGATGAAAACGTAGTCAAGATTAAGGCGATCAGCCAGAGTATTCAGGCCATCACTAAGCTGGGTAATATCGTAGCCCTCACTCACAATGCGGGTAATTTCTTCGGTTTTAAAGCTACCTGGGGCTAAACAAATGGCTCCATTTCGTTTCTTTACAGGCTCAGGAGTGAGGTCATAAATCGCTTCTTCAATGGAGCAGAGCCCCCATAGATAGTCATTCAGCGTGTGATTCACATGGGCTTGATCAAGCCCGAAGGGAATATGGATACCGGGGGACTGCAGATCGGTATCGACGATGCCAACGCGCTTACCCGTCATAGCGACGAGTGTGGCGAGGTTAGCGGTTGTGTTGGATTTGCCCGTGCCGCCGCGAAAGGAGTGAATGGCTACCAATTTGAACATAATCCTGATCCCTGAAAGCGCTGAGGCTGTTGATGGCTGGGAAAATTGTAGGCCAGTCCCTTGAGAATGGGGACATCTCTCTCGGCTGAACTCCGAACTGGATCAGAAATAAAACAAAAGGGGCAATAGCTATCGTACAGCCGTTATTAAGTCGACGTCTGAACGCTTTTCAGCGTAGCTCAGAAAATTTCAGGGAAATCAAGAACCGGATGCCAACTGCATCGCAGAATCTCGCGAGTAAAGCTGGGAACAGACCAGCGCTGTAAACCTCGCTTATGGCTCGAAAATACCGCGATCGCCGAAATATCGTGATTTTCAGCCACCTTAAAGAGTTCTTCTTGGGGGTCCCCTTCTTTGACAAGGGTTTCGACTACGATGCCGAGATTTTTTAGGCCCGCACTGGCAGCTTCAAGTTTTTCTTGAGCCGTGGCCGTGGGGTTCTTACCCCGCAGCTCTGGACGAATACTCTCATCCACAACCCATACGATTAGGCACCGCTCTAGAACCTGTTCAGGCGATTTCTCAACAGCAGATTGGATGCGGTGTAAGAGCTGATCAGAAGTGGCGCTACCGTCGTAAGGCACCAAAAGATACCGAAACAGCCCCTGGCAACGTAGCTCTAGTTCGGGGGTGGTATAGGTGGAAATGAGCTGGGGCCGCAGAATCATCACCGGCACCTGCAGACGCTCCACTAAACCCATCGTGGTGCTGCCGAAGAGCTTTTCGGTCAGCAGGTTGCGGGTCGGCATGCCTAAAAACACTAAGTCCGACTCGGTTGACTCCACTAATCCAAGAATGTTGTCTTTTGCCCGTCCGGTCATGACTTCTACAGAGACCGACGCTGCTTCGGGAATCTCACATAAGGAAGCTTCTAGGCGTCGCTTAGCTGCAGCCATTTCATCCTCATCAATTTTAGGAATGCCGCGATCGGTCTGCAAAGCCACGTTGTGGAAAAAGGTGAGTTGCTGCAAACCCCCTGCCACCAGACTGGGAACAACTTGGGTTAACCGGTATAAACCATCAGAAAAATCGGTGCAAATGAGCGCACGCCGAAACATAGCAGACTATCTCTTTCATGGGCAGTTGCCTTTTCATATTATGACTGTCTGGCTGCTGTGAACGGGGGCGCAAAGCCCTGAATATGGTGAAAAGCTGAAGGTCTTGAGATAGAAACGAGCCTGACGCTAATAAAACGGCAGTGTCAGTTGGGCTAGCTATGGCCCCGTTTGCAAAGAGTCAATAACCCAACAAACAGACCCGCAGTCATTGACAATGCTCGATAACTGCAGAATTGAAAGGGTCTGAATGGAATCAGAGCTGAATTTGGATAAGGTCACAGGTAAAGAAAGGGGAAAGGCCCCAACAGCCCCAGCTTCTTTCGGGTGAAATCAAGCAAGAGCGGGAGGTCTACCGCTTCTACCATGGCGGAACCACCGCAAACCTCAGACTGCAGGGGGTTCTAGTCCCCACTCTTGTTTGAGGAAGTGTTTATACATGGTTTCACGCATCATCATTTGCTCGTAAAGCTTGACCAAGAAATCTTGGGCTTGCTCATGGCTCATATGTTGCACTTGGGTCTCAAAGGACCGCAAGCTGAATCGTTGCTCTAAAGAGAGTTGCACAGAGTCACTCATCAATACCACTCCATCTTGAGAGAAAACAACGAGATTACAAGGGCGATCGCCCGTAGACCTCGCTATACAAATGACGAATGCCATTCAATGACATGAATTTATTGCGGAATATAAAAAAGAATTGACAAATCGACTACTGTTTGGAGCAAATTCACTTCAGGAAAACATATCAGTGCAGTTAGTAAACCTGTTTGAACTGGAGATATAGCTAATGTCGCAAAGCTTGCGGCATTGGCGACGCCAGAAAGCCTATGGATAGAGACTTAGCGCTTTCAAGCGTGCCAGGGGCTTTCTGGCCAAAGCTATAAATAAGCAATCCCTTTGAAAATCAAAGCGTTTCCGGGACTGAGTTGCCTTGAATTAGGCTGGATAGTAAAGGATCGGGTCGGCAATAAACTGCAGCCAAATAGACCATCAGACCCATCAGAGACCTTGAGACTCAGTTAAGGCTGCCTTATATAACTGGTTAGCGAGGGTCTCGATTCGTTCTCCCAGGGTGAGGCGCTGTCGCCAGGCGGGTGGAATTGCCTCGATGCCATAAAAGGCCCCGGCTAATTGGCCACAAATAGCGCCAGTCGTATCAGCGTCATCCCCGAGGTTAACAGCCTTGAGAATGGCGGCCTCTAAGTTATCTGTAGTCCAGAAGCTCCATAGGGCAGCTTCTAAACTGTCTACCACGTAACCATTGCCGCGAATGTCACTATCGGGCTTTTGGCGATATTGTCCCACCGCGATCGCCCGAATACTGTCCGGCAAGTCGCTTAAAGCTGCGTGCCCCAATAAAACGTTTGCCTTTGATTCTCCTTGCAACGCTGCCACCAACATCGCTCCGAACAGGCGACTGGCCGCCACGCATTCGTAAGCCCCATGGGTGGTACGGGCACTTTGACCCGACTGATGAATCGCCATGGCTGGGTCAGCCGCAAAAAACATCGGTACCGGAGCAAGTCGCATAATGCAGCCATTGCCTGCAGACCGGGGCGCAGTCGAGCCACTAAAGGGGTCTTGGGTCAGCCGATATCGGGCTAGAGCTTGCGTGACCGTATTGCCAATGTCAAAACATTCATCGGTGCTGCTTAGATAGCCCGTTTCCTGCCAGCGACAGTAGCGCTCAATCTGATCGCTAGGATCGAAGCCTCCTTGCTCAATCAAGCTCGTGGCTAAGCAGAGGGCCATCGACGTGTCATCGGTCCAATCCCCAGGTTTCAGATTAAAGGGACCACCCCCGACCATATCCGTCACGGGTGTGAACGAACCCCTAGGGCAAAACTCGACGGTGGTGCCTACTGCATCTCCAGCAGCGAGCCCCATGAGGCAACCTTGGAAACGGGCCTTGTCCATGATGGTTGCGCAGGTAGCGAGTGAATAAGCGTCAAAGTCAACTTGCCCAAAACGATAGGTGCCAGTGTAGATTCTATGCATCCAATGACCGGATTTAGTCATCCATTCACCGTAAAGGGAAATAGAATTTCCTTGCATTCTCTCTCCCGGTGGCCCCATGCTCAAAGGCGATTTCACCACAATGGATTCTCTAAGCAACCTGGGTACGCCGGTTACAGCCATTAGCGAGCCCCTACGCACTGCATTTGGAACCCTGTCCCCCACCTTTCAACCCAAGGATTTAACCACTGGGCGACTCCAAGCGATTTTAGATGGCTTAGAAGATGCGGTCTTGCTCGTAGATGCCCTAGAACAAACCCTCTACGTCAATGAAGCTGTCTTTGAACTGTTGGGATTTAATCCCGCCTGCGAAACCCTAGAAGCCTGGGCCGCCCAGTGCGGAGCCCAGCACCCTGAATGTGATGGGCCGTATCCTTGGCAGGACTTTCCATTGTCGCGGGTATTGCGAGGAGAGGCCGGTAGACCTATTGAGATTTATCTCAACCAGCCCCGAGTGGCCCATGTGACTTGGCTGCGGGCAAGTGCCTGTGCTCTAAAAGGGACAGGCGATCAAGTGGCGGGTGCGGTCGTGGTCCTGCGAGATATTACAGCCCGCAAGCGATATGAGGCTGATCTGCAAAATTCTCGTAACTGTTTTGAGACCCAGGCCAACCAGTTAGCGGCAACCCTGGCTGAACTGAAGGCTACCCAGAGTCAGTTGATCCAAACGGAGAAAATGTCGAGCTTGGGGCAAGTGGTGGCCGGGGTTGCCCACGAAATTAATAATCCAATTGGATTTATCCACGGCAATTTGGTCCATGTGGATGCCTATGTGCAAGACCTACTGGGTCTGATGGATGCCTACCAACAGCATTTACCCAACGTCCCAGAAGCCATTGAGCCCTACCTAGAGGTGATGGACTTGCCCTTCTTGCGCGAGGACCTTCCCAAATTAGTCGCCTCCATGCGAATGGGTACATCTCGCATCAAGGACATCGTGCTGTCCTTGCGGAACTTTTCGCGGCTGGATGAGGCGGCGAGTAAAACGGTGGACTTGCACGACGGCTTAGAAAGTACCCTGACGCTGCTGGGCAATCGTTTGCGAGCACAGCACAATAAAACCCCAGTAGAACTGGCCAAAACCTACGGCACCTTACCTGTCGTAGACTGCTACGCGGGTCAGCTCAATCAGGTCTTTATGAGCATTTTGGTGAATGCATTAGATGCGCTCGACTCCCAGCGGTTTTTGCAGGATGCATCTGTGGAGGCACTCCTAACACCGCCCACCATTACACTGCACACAGAAGCCTGTGGCGATTGGGTACGCGTTGAAATCAGTAACAACGGCCCTGAAATCGAAGAAACCGTACGGCAGCGGATTTTTGACCCGTTTTTTACGACGAAAGCCGTAGGCAAAGGACAAGGGATGGGTCTCGCGATCAGCTATCAAATTGTGGTTGAGCAGCATGGCGGTTCCCTCAAATGTCTCTCTTCTGCAGAAGGGACCACGTTTCGGATTGATATCCCAGTTAAGTCGCAGTGAGCTGCAACACCCAATCTTGAATCAACTGATTCACTTGCTCAGGCACTTCATCATGGGGACAATGACCGGCATTGAGGAAATAAGCCCTCAGATTTGAGTAATGCTGGCCAAAAGCATGGTGACGCTGTCGAGTATCCATCCATGGATCCCCCTCACCCCAAAGCAAAAGCAGCGGTGCAGTCATACGGGCCAGGAGGGCATCGACGGTTTCGCCTTTCGGGGATTTAAACACAGCCGCAAACACCGCTGCCGCGCCTGCGTCATCAGCGGGCCGTCGAATTTCCTCTACCAGTTGATCGGTCACTGCCGCTTGATCCACATAGACTTTGGCAAGCGTCTTGCGAATCACGGACCGCTGTCGCACGTATTGAAACAGCAACCAACTGGGTAAAGGCGACAGCAGTACAGTGCGCATCACTTTTGAAACCATCTGCCGCATTGGACTCACAGGCTGGGGGGCTGGATTGCTAAACGGCCCGGCACTGTTCAACAAAATCACGCCCGCGACCCAATCAGGCTCCGCAGCCGCCACGCACAGGCAGGCATAGCCCCCTAGGGAGTTACCTGCCAGCACCGTAGGTCGCCCAATTTTTGCTTGAATAAAGTCATGGAGCTGTGCCTGCCAAAGGGCACCGCTGTAGGTCTGCCGCGGTTTAGCAGAGCGACCAAATCCCAACAGATCAATGGCCCACACTTCAAATTTGTGGTGCAGAGCAGCTATATTTTTGCGCCAGTGATCGGTCGAGGCTCCAAACCCATGCACCAAGAGCAGAGGTGGACGCCCAGAGTGACCTTGGCCCGACTGCACGTAATGAATAGCATGCCCCCGCCACTGCCAATATTGACCCGAAAAGGCAGGGACGTTATGGATCTCACGCTGATCTGAATAACCGGCTGCAGCCTCAACTACCATGAGCTTTTTGTAAAGGAATATGAAGTCAATGGTAGCGAATTTAGTCGATCTGTAGATGATATCCCGGTCAGCACAAGGCATCTTTACACTGAAGTCAGATCTTCTCTGGGATGACTATGCCTGCCCTTTCCCGCCCGAAGCGACGTCGGCCTCCCGCAAAACTAACGGCCCTTTGGTTTGAGCGCATGCTTGCTGTAATCGGCCTAATCAATTTAGTTTTGGTGCTTTTCGACGCCAGCTATATCCGCTTTAGAGATCTCTACTTGCGGTTTATTCCAGAAGTGACGGTCTGGTACGGCGAAACGCTCAAGGGCATCGAACCGGAGCGGGCCACGGTGACCTATCTCGACACCGTAGACAAACTGGAAGAGCAAGTGGCTCAAACTGGGCTAGCCTCCATTCAGGCCGAAACGCTGCTGGCTGACCTTCAGGAGCAAAGTCAAGCGCTCATTGATGAAAACCCATTTCAGATCGCGGATAAATCTGGCACCTTAGAACGCATCAAGAATGAGATGCGCGATCGCGTTGGCGTTGATTCATCCAAGCGTGCCTTTGCCACGTTCTGGAGCGTCGGCCATCTCACCGGAGAAGGATGGTCGCAAGAAATTGCCTTCTTCAACGACGAGATCGTGCCGTTAATGGAAACCAACTACTTCCGCCGCATTGGCGAAGATGGGGGACCTCTCAATCTATTTATTTTGCTAGACGGTTGGTTTGTAGCTTTATTTGGTGTGGAGCTTTTAGCCCGCACGTTCTATATCAGCCGCCGTTATCCCAACACCAACTGGCTCGACGCCTTACTGCTGAGATGGTATGACTTATTTTTCTTCTTACCCTTCTGGCGGTGGCTGCGGGCAATTCCGATCTTAATTCGCCTCAACCAATCTCAGATCATCAACCTCATCCCCCTGCGGAATCGGATCAATCGCGTCTTCATCACTAACTTTGCCGTAGAGCTAACCGAAGTCGTGGTGCTACGCATCATTGACCAGATTCAAAATCTCATCCGCGAAGGCAACGTTAGCCAGTGGCTTTTGGCTACCGGTTCAGGTCGCCGCTATGTCGATCTCAACGGCATTGATGAGGTCCAAGCCATTTCGACCCAGATGGGCTCTCTGCTGATATACCAGATATTGCCAACCATCAAACCCGAGCTAGACGCCATCCTGCACCACAGCCTCACCAGCGCCTTTAATGAAGCCCCTGGCTACCAAAATTTCCGACAACTTCCAGGCATCGGGACCTTACCAGATCAACTGGCCCAACAACTCGTCTCTCAAGCGTCCGAAGTGCTTTATGGAACGCTCACGGGTACCTTTACTGACCAAAAAGGGGCTATCTTAACTCAGACCCTGATTGATCGCTTTAGTGAAAGCCTGAGAGCAGAGCTGCAAAAGGGCAAAACCTTAGAAGAATTACAAAATCTCATCATTGATCTCCTGGATGAGGTCAAGATTAATTACGTTAAACAACTCGATTCAGAAGATGTCGAGCAGCTCATGGCGGAAAATTACCGTATCTACAACATCACTCAACAAAAAAAGTAAAGCCGATTTGGGACAACTTATCCCGACCTACAAGCACCCGGACGTTTGTAAAAACATACGCTAAACTATCTCAACGGTAGTACCCTCCTGAGGTTGCTGCCATGATTCTGAGACTCAAGGGAAGTGGGCAACCCCCACTTTTTTTATTGGGCACCGCTATGACCCACCCACTCATTCCCGATATTTTGGCGATCGCAGAACCCATTGCAGAACAGTTTCACTTAGATATTGTCGAGACCGTTTTTCAAACCAATCAGTCTCCACCTGTATTACGAATCGATATCCGTAACCGCCATCAGGCGGACACCGGCTTAGATGACTGTGAACAGATGAGTCATGCTTTAGATGAAGTATTAGAGAGTAGTGGCCTCATCCCCGGTGCTTACGTCCTAGAGGTTTCGAGCCCAGGCATTAGCTCTACCCTTTTAACGGATCGAGATTTCATCGTTTTCAAAGGCTTTATGGTCGAGGCCGATCTCCAAGAAACCTACAAAAACAAGACGACTTGGATCGGTCAATTAACATCACGGGATGAAACCAGCCTGACCCTGAGCCAAAAGGGACGCTCCATCAAAATTCCACGAGATCTGGTATCGGCCGTGCGCCTCAGCAACCAAGCGCCCTAAGCTTTTTCCAACTCCGCCCGCCAAAGTCTTCACCCTCAGTATTGCCTGCAAGGAGAACCGCCATGTCATTAGTTAGCCTGCCAAATCTCAGAGATCTAATCGATAACATCAGCCGCGAACGCAATCTGCCCAAGCATGCTGTTGAAAATGCCCTGAGAGAAGCGCTTTTTAAAGGCTATGAGCGGTTCCGACGCACACAACGACTGGCCGACGGCACCCATTTCGAAGAAGAATACTTCGATAACTTTGATGTCGAACTCGATATTGAAGATGAAGACGATCAAGGCTTTCGCATCCTTGCCACAAAAACCATTGTGGAAGACGTGGAAAGTCAAGACCATCAAATCGCTTTGGCAGAAGTCTTAGAAGTGGCCCCCGAAGCTCAGATTGGGGACACCGTAGTCTTAGATGTCACCCCAGAACAAAAAGACTTTGGCCGCATGGCCGCCATTCAAACCAAGCAGGTTCTAGCTCAAAAGCTCCGCGATCAACAGCGCAAGCTGATCCAAGAAGAGTTCCAAGATTTGGAAGGCACCATTTTAATGGCTACGGTGCAACGGTTTGAACGCCAGTCGGTGATCATGACCGTCAGCAGTGGCCCTGGCCAGCCCGAAGTAGAAGCCGAACTACTCAAGCGAGATCAACTGCCGAACGACAATTACCGACCCAATGCTAAATTCCGAGTGGTTTTAAAGCGAGTCTCCGAAGGCTCCCATCGCGGCCCGCAGCTCCTCGCCTCTCGGGCCGATGCGGCACTGGTGGTGGAATTGTTCTCGAATGAAGTGCCTGAAATCGAAGATGAAATTGTGGTAGTTCGCGCCGTTGCTCGCGAAGCCAATCCGCCGTCTCGTTCTGTCGGCCCCCGCACCAAAATTGCCGTAGATACCGTTGAGCGCGACGTGGATCCCGTCGGAGCATGCATTGGAGCGAGAGGCTCCCGCATTCAAGTGGTTGTTAATGAACTCAAGGGCGAGAAGATTGACGTGATTCGCTATTCTTTAGACCCTGCCACTTATATTTCCAACGCTCTGAGTCCAGCCCGTGTGGATGAAGTACGGCTGATGGACCCGGACGAACGACAAGCCCACATTTTGGTGCCAGAAGATCAGCTCAGTCTAGCGATTGGTAAAGAAGGCCAGAATGTTCGCCTTGCGGCTCGGCTGACAGGCTGGAAACTCGATATCAAAGACTCTGGCAAGTACGACTACGCCGAAGAAGATGACAAGTTTGCCGAAATCTTAGCGGCTCGTCAGGCTGCGCTTGAAGCAGCAGCAGAAGCAGAAGCCTTAGCTGCAGAAGCAGAGGATGATTTTGAGGATCTGGCAGACGCTGCTGCTGAAGAGTCACCTGCATCAGACACTGTTGCTCCTGAATTAGAAGCAGAAATCTCAGCAGAAGAAAACTTTGCAACCGACACCTCTACAAACGTGACCGATAGTACTGAGACATTGGTCGACGAAGCGCCTGAACAATGAAACCCAATTATCGCCGCTGCGTGAGTTGTCGGGCGATCGCCCATAAAAGAGACTTACTGCGGGTTGTCAGACTCCATAACCCGCAACGCCTGCAGCTCGACATTGGTATGGGGCGGTCAGCTTACCTGTGTCCCACGTCATCCTGCTTACAAACCGCCCACAAAAAAAAACAACTTAGCCGAGCGCTCCGCGTCCCAGTGAGTGACGAAATTTATGACCTTTTGGCACAACAACTTGAGAATCTATCCAAGCGGTCAGAGAACTAGAAATCAGGCTACACTGAAGAACTGGTGACAGGCTTATATTGAGATGTCATCCCCATTTTTGGCGACATATAATCGTCAATAACTGGGTTGCTGTAAGTTCGTTAAATAAAAGCGGGTCTGTCTTATGGCATAACGGTTTTGAACAAGGGAGATGTGGATGAATAACGGCAAAGTCAGAATATATGAGTTATCGCGGGAACTCAGTTTGGAAAATAAAGATATTCTGGCAGCTTGTGAGCGGCTAAACATCGCAGTTAAGAGCCATAGCAGCACCATTACAGATGAAGATGCTGGGCGCATTCGTTCAGAACTCCAGAACGCTTCAAAAACAGCCGTTGCCCCTCAACCATCACCAGCAGCGCCTAAAAAACCCACCCCTCCCCGTCCACGCACTGCACCTAATAAGGCTGGCGCGAAGAGTGGCAGTACCAACAAGCCCGTCCGGAAGCAGCAGATTCTTGAAATTCGTCGCCATCGCCCCAAGCCTCCGGTCAAACCTACAGAAGCCTCTAACCAAGAAAGCGCAACGACTTCAGCACCAACCTCTGGCCCAAGGCCAGAAATCAATACCCCTAATCGTCCGACTCGTAGCGCTCCGCCTCAGATTAACCGGCCCCGTACGTCCTTAAGTGAGCGGCCATCCACTCAATTACCCAGTCATCCAACTCGATCCCAAACGAGCACATCGCCGCTGCGACCCACATCTGCTGATGCAGAGGACACCAGTGATGTAGCGAACGTTGAGTTGGTGCAACCACCGAATCGCCCCAGCAAGCCGATCAAGCCGATCAAGCCGCTGCTCAAACGCGATCGCAGTCGTACCAGGGGCGATGGCGACACCCAATCGGCAGGACCCATCCCAATTCGTGAGGTTGACGAAGAAAACCTGCAGTTGAAGCCTAAGCCAGAGCTGCGTCGCCCTAGCAAAAGTCGCACCGCTGATTCTACCGACAGCGATTCAAGCGATGAGGACACAACACCTGGTTTGAACCCACCGCCTGATCCTGAAACATCTCTGCGGCGGCCCACTCCCCCTAGACAACGGAAGAAAGGCCGGGGCAGCAGTAATCGGGACGAAGATGAACAGCAGGAGCTGCGTAAACCCAAAACAGCCACGAAAGGGAAACGTCGTTATAACCTCTTAGAGGATGAAGACCCGTTAGACGACGTTGGTGAGAACTCAGGTGAAGAGGGTAATAGCACCCCCTCAAACCTAAGTATGTCCTAAGCCAGACAACCGACACCAAAGTCTGCAAGAGGAGCCTACCACAAGGCAACCAGCGCTCCTCGATCCCATAAGCCCCCTCGCCGAGGCGATGATAGCCAGCAGCAACGCCGTAATCGTCGCAATCAAGAGGTCCAGGAAGAACGACCTGAGATGATTACCCTGACGGGCGGTCTATCGGTCCATGAACTCGCTGGGATTATTAAGGTCCCAGAAACAGACATCATTAAATCTCTATTTTTCAAAGGGATTGCGACCAACATCAACCAAACCCTTGATCTTGAGACGGCCCAAATGGTGGCAGAGGAGTTCGAGATTCTCGTCGAAACAGCAGAGGTCGAGTCTGAAGCCAAGAAAGTCACTGAAATGTTGGACGCTAATGACCTAGAGAACCTCGTCCAACGGCCCCCTGTGATCACCATCATGGGACACGTTGACCATGGCAAAACCACCTTGCTAGACGCGATCCGTGAAACCAAAGTCGCTCAAGGTGAAGCAGGTGGCATTACCCAGCATATTGGCGCTTATCACGTTGACCTAGACCACAAAGGCCAAAAGCAGCAGATTGTCTTCCTAGATACCCCTGGCCACGAGGCCTTTACCGCCATGCGGGCAAGGGGGGCTCGGGTCACTGACATTGCCATCTTGGTAGTCGCAGCAGATGATGGGGTACGCCCTCAAACCATTGAGGCGATCAGCCATGCCAAGGCCGCTGGCGTGCCGATTGTGGTAGCGATCAACAAAATTGATAAGGAAACCGCTCAGCCTGATCGCGTCAAGCAAGAATTAATGGAGCATGGCTTAGTCCCAGAGGAATGGGGCGGCGAAACTATCATGGTCCCGGTGAGTGCCATTAGCGGCGACAACCTCGATAACCTCCTTGAGATGCTGCTACTGGTTTCCGAGATTGAAGATCTCCACGCCAACCCTGACCGCCTCGCTAAAGGCACCGTCATCGAAGCCCATTTGGATAAAGCCAGGGGACCTGTCGCCACCCTATTGGTTCAAAACGGCTCCTTACAGGTCGGTGAATCCCTAGTGGCTGGCTCTGTCTTTGGCAAAGTGCGGGCAATGATCGACGATCGCGGCGATCGCGTCAAAGTTGCCAGCCCCTCCTTTGCGGTTGAGGTGCTGGGCCTCAGCGATGTCCCCGCAGCTGGGGATGAGTTCGATGTCTATGGCGATGAGAAAGAAGCCCGATCAGTGGCGGACTCCCGTGCGGCTGATCAGCGATTGTCTCGCCTACAGCAAGCAATGGCATCCCGTCGCGTTACCCTGAGCAGCCTCTCGGCCAAAGCCCAAGAAGGCGAACTCAAAGAGCTAGCGCTGATTTTAAAAGCCGATGTTCAAGGTTCAATTGAGGCGATTTTAGCGGCTCTACAGCAACTGCCCCAAGGGGAAGTCCAAGTTCGGGTTTTGTTAGCTGCACCGGGCGAAATCAGCGAAACAGATGTTGATCTCGCCGCTGCGAGCGGCGCAGTCCTCGTCGGCTTCAATACGACCCTTGCCTCGGGGGCTCGACAAGCCGCCGATGAACAAGGAGTCGATGTTCGCGACTACGACATCATCTACAACCTCTTGGATGACATTCAAGGAGCTATGGAAGGTCTCTTAGAGCCCGAAATGGTAGAAGAACCGCTTGGGCAAGTTGAAGTTCGAGCCGTCTTCTCCGTTCGGAAAGGTACAGTCGCAGGCTGCTACATCAGCTCCGGCAAAGTCACACGCAACTGCCGTGTTCGCCTCCGCCGAGGCAACGATATTGTCTATGAAGGCAACCTTGACTCACTCAAGCGTATGAAAGATGACGTGAAAGAAGTCGCAGCAGGCTTTGAGTGTGGTATCGGTGTCGACAACTTCAATGGCTGGAAAGAGGGTGACGTGATTGAAGCCTTTAAGCTGGTTACACAGCGCCGCACATTGACCCACGCCTAGGGTTCACCATGACCAGCCCCCGTCAAGACCCCTATCTGTGGTGGCATCTAGCTGGCGCGGCAACATTACCGCTCTGGTTAGATGGCTGCCTAGCTGGATTAGCCGTGGGTGATCCGGTCATCAACGTTTGGCTTGAGCAAGGGCTGCTGATTGCCCTAGGCATCACTCTACCCTTGGGGCTGCAGTGGCGTCGGCCCATTTATCTATTTCGGGTGGGGCCTTTAGCTTTGAGTGCAGAGGCACTCACCGAAAATCAAGTACGATGGCTCAGCCTACAGCGGGGATGGCCTCAAAAAGTAATCGCTTTGCTAACAGCTATCGCTCTGAGTAGCGTTCTGGTCGTCTTGTATGGCGTTTCACCGATAGCAGCCGCAACTACTCCTTTTGCGAGCCTTGGCCGCACACCGGGCTGGTTAATTTGCGCAGGCTGTTTTGCCATAGCCAACTGGTTTGGCCAAACCGCCATAAGTGCGCTGGGCCTCTTTTTGGCAAAAGCGCGAACGTTAGAGCACACCCAACCCTACGATCGCACTAAGATTAGCCAAGATTTTTCGGGGATGCTGATCCAAGTGGGTCAAGTTTTACCCAAACAATGGCTTGAAGCAAAAGCTGCCTCGCCCGAGGCCAATAGGCCCCCTGCTCCTGCCGATTCCTCAACCGAAGTAGAGCAAGACTACAGTCAGGCAGAAGCCCCTGTAGAGGCAGCGATAGTCGAATCGATAGAACCGCAAGAACCCTTGCCCAACGATGAGGCGGAACCGGAAGCCACCGAGAATGGAGCGCTTTTGTCTTCAGAAAGCGCCCCCCTGGACACCATAGAGCCTCCATCACACACCGCAAAACCGGACAGTGAAACTGAGGGTATTCAAAAAGATGGGGACATTGAGCATATAGAGGCAGAGCAGACAGTCAATGACCCAGCAGATGAGAGTGACGCAGAGACGACCTCACCAACCGAGGTAGCCGTTACCAACGACACGAACAGCATTGATCCAGAGGCCGAAGCTCCTGAATCCTCTGAGTCTGCATGAGTCATTAGCAAAGGGGCATCCGAAACTGTGGTGAACCACACAACCATTAAAAAATGGCTGCGTTATCTTATAGAAAGCTTGAGTTTTGGCTCTAGCCAGTTGGAAAACTGCGCTTGGATCGTGAGGTTCTGATGCCCCTAGTCAATTTTTGGGCGAACTTCCAACACGTCAATTTCATTCAATTAAAACTTTGAAAAGGGAGCAGCATATGTCATCCTCTTCCTCCACAGCCCTCCAGAGCTATGCTGACGATGCCCAAATCTGGAACAATCTAAAGACCGCGATCGCCAATAGCTCTGGTTTTAAGCGTTGGAATTCAGATCAACACCTCACTTCTGTGGAAGACTCTAATGTTGATGCTCTAGTGCGTCGCTACTTGAGAGAGACCCTGGAAACCCTGGCTTATTAGGGCTTTACCAACGCTTGCACCTGCTCAATGAGCCGTGCTCTCAACGGCGCTAAGCGCTGATCTAGTTCTGGCATAAAGCTTGGGGATGGAAACAACGATGTGAAAAATCGATCCATCGCTAGGTGCTCAATGCGAATCCAGTAATCCACCGGTTGGGGACCGTCAATCTGGCGGCTCAGCACTCCAAACCCAAGCCGTTCATAGCGATTGGGTCTGGCTAGGGCTGGACTTTGCAACCATTGCTGGAAGGTTTCGGCCCGATCCATCTCAGCGACCAAAACATCAATCAAGGCTGCTGGCGGGAGTGAAGCCGCGAGATTGTCGTTGTCTTGAGGTGATTGGGCCCAGGCTTGGGCGAGTAGCGTTCGGCGCTGATCAGGCTGCTGCCAAGCCTGCAGCGCTAACCCGCCAGAACCGCCCACTGGCTCAGCCAACACCCCTTGGGCTTCTGCAACTAGCGCTAACCCTAGAGCGTCATTAATGGCTTGCCAATCGGCTGCTGCCCCAGACCAATCCCCACGCCACCACTGCAGCCCGCCTCGCACTCGACGGGCCTGGTAATACAGTGGCACTGCAGGGGGCAAATCCCTCAGCCATTCGCTATATAGCGCCTCAACTCCATCCAGCACTTGAGGATAAAATCGCTGAAAACCAGGCTGTTGCCAAAATGGACTGGTGAGATAGAGCGGATGGCGGGCAATTTCGAGGACAAAAGCTTGAATCGCCTGTTCTGGTTGATTTAATCGCAAAAACTGGATGGCCAACCCAAAAAATACCCCTGCTTTAGCAGGCACCAACTGAGCCGCTTCAGTAAAGGCAATCGCCGATGCCACCGGCTCAACGTCTCCTTGAAGCCAACCCAAGCTGGAATAGCCGAATTCCAGATGGGGGGATTGCGAGATCGCCGCTTCAAACCAAGCGATCGCCGCCCCTTGTAAACGCCGCCGCTGCTCTTCTGGCAAGCTATCGGCGAAGCTAAAATTGCCTAGGTTCCAACCTAATTGATAGGAATAATAGGGCTGCCAAGGCGCAATTTGATGGGCTCGCTCTAGATTATCCACAAACCCAACCCTGTCATCTTCTGCTAAAGCAACAAAGCCTTGATGGGCGAGGCTCCAAGCTCGGTAGAACGGCACTAAAGTCACCAGAAATGTGAGCAGACCACCAAGGCCCACCCTCACCCACCTCCGCTGCCATCTTCGCGATGATGGGTGTGCCTGAGGGGTCCGTGGGGGAAATTGGGCAAACGTGATCAGAAGCGATAGTTCAATCAGCAAACTGCCTGTGATGGCGATGTTATCGAGCTGATAATCTGTCAGAGCCACAGCTCCGTATCCCACCAGCCCTGAAGTGAGACCAATCAAAAGGGCACGGGGAACCTGAGTCTGTTGCCAAACCCGGTAAGTCGTCCAGCCCCATAGGGCGATCGCCCCAACCCCTAGCCCTAGCCCCCCCAGACCTAACTCGGCCCAAAGTTGTATAGGCGTATTGTGCAACTGGTGAATCAGTTCGGCCTCACGCCCAGCCCAACCGGGCCGATAACGCTGATAAGCCAGAGGCACACTGCCCAGCCCCAACCCCGTCCAGGGCTGGGCCATACCCATTGTCCAACCGGTCACGAGGGTAATCCATCGGTAGGCCAGCTCACCCTGGCTCAAATTGCCTTGCAAAATCGCCGACACGGAGGTGCGCAGGCGATCGTTGGTGAAGCCAAGGGCCAAGAGGCTCACAAGACCAACGCCGCTGCCCAATAGCCACTGCCAAGGTTGAGGACGCTGATGAATACCTAAGAGAAGGAGCGCCGTCAGCACAGTCACCCCTAACCCGAGGCCACCGGCTCTAGAACCAGTGGTATAAAGAACCATGAGTCCTAAACCCGCCCCGCCCCAGGCCAGCCACCGCCACCGCCCTCGTTGGCTCCAACCCCAGCCTGCTAGCAGCGGTAGGTTAATAACTAAGAACCCCGCCACATAATTTTGATGACCGATCGGATACCAGTTGCGCAAACTCAGGATGTTGAAGTTAAAGCCACGCTGAATGCCGTACTCTGACAAAGCTTGCAGACGAGCCAGCTCTGGCAGATAAGTCTGACTCAGCCAGAGTCCTAAGCTGAGTAACGAAAAGACAATCACCAGCAGGGTCTGAAATCTGAGCAGGCCATTGAGGCGATCACGATTCCATGCATGACTGGCATCCGTCCCACAGTTTAACCACCCCTTCAAACCGTAAAGGGTAGCCACCGCTCCCACAGCAGCACTGCTATACCAGCGGGCCTGCACTGGAAACTCCGCCTGCCAGCTTGATAACACCAGCACCAGCAACGTGAAGCCACACCATAGATTCCACCCCCGGCCAAGGCTGAGCGATCGACTTGGCAAAAACCAGCCTTGCCACAGCAGCCAAACGACCGGCATCAGCACAGCCGCTTGCCAGAGCACCACCCAAGGCCAGCCCACCATCCAACTGTTGCTGTTAGGGAGGAGGGTCCAGAGTGCATAAAACAATCCAACGCTACCCGCAAGTAAGGGGCCCTCCCCTGCGGCGCGACCTTGCCGATCCGTCATGAGAGCTGGGTTAAGTCAGGGGTGGGCAGCGCGGAGCCATTGCGGGTGAAATGGGGTAAGCTCAGTTGATCTGCTTTTACAGCTTCTACCAGCTGATCTAAGGGCGGAAACTCACGGGGCCAATCCCGATACACGTTCAGCAGTTCGGGCAGAGCATAAAACTCCAGGGGTGCGGGCAGCAAAATCATGTCAATGGCGTTGGCACCCCAGTTGCGATAGGCAAAGCTGAGTCCCTGACGCTGCCGGGGCCCTCTCCGCTCGGTGAGAGAAGTGAGCCAAGCCCGTGCTTGACGGTTTTCCAAGAGGTGCGCCCGCAGGGTTACCATCTCTTGGTCGGTGTTGGATAGATCTATGAGTGCTTCTAAATAGGTGTCGGGATCAATCCAGGCCCGCAGCATTTGGAGTCCCACATCATTGGGAAGATCAGCGATCGCATCTGTCAAAATTTCAATCGCCTTGTCTGGATTTTGATCCACATGGATTAAAGCACGAACAACGGTCTTACCGATCTCTAGGTTGGGTAATGGGGGCCGCTGATGCCACCATCGCAACAGTTGGGCCTGCTCGTATGCAAGACCGTACAGGGTTTCCTCGGGCTGCAAATGAGCTATCAATGCATCGTAAAGATCAAGGGTCTGACTGACCACAGCAGGATGCAGCGATCGCAAGGGCTCAGTCTGCCAAATGGGTAGGGTCGTGAAGCGTGAACTGACTAACCCTTCCAAAGCAAAAGCCGTGATCGCTGCATCAGTCTTCTCCTGAGCCAGATAGGTGAGCCCCAGGGTGTAGTAAGTGTAGTTGAGCGTGCGCGGTCGCAAAATCACCGTCCGCGCTGCAAAAATCTCTGCTTGCTCGGGCTGCTCGGGCAACAGTCGCAGAGCCAGATTGTTATTAAACCAGATGTCATTTGGGGCAGCTTGGTAGGCATCCAACAAATTTTCAATGACTCCGGCTCGAATAGCTGTTTGATCCTCTGGATTAGAAAATCCCTTCTCGATTTCCACCAATTGCTGCGCAGCCAAAGCGGCATAGGTAGGGTCCCAAGGCGTGAGTTGTGATGCTTTGAGCAATTTACGGTGAGCCGTCGGCAGATCCTGCTCCTGATTGGTGGCGATAACAGCTTGCTGACCCAAAGCGAGGGCCACATTGAAAGGTAGCCACACTTGCAAAAACAGCGCAATCAAGGCCAAAACGCCCAAACTGGCAATGCGTCGAGGCAACTTTGACAGCGATGGCGGAGATTGAAGGTGCTCAGCTAGACTCGCCATCAGCACAACATTGGTAATCAGGGTGAGCGTAATCGGAATATTTTCAAGCTGATAATCGGTCAGACTTGACACGCCGTAAGCAAAAAAGCTGCCGCAAATGCCCATCAGCAGAACGCGATCGCCCTTAGGGACAGATCCTCGACCCTCGCGTTCCGGCGATAAGTGGCGAAACAACCGCCAGCCCAATCGTCCGACTAGGATGCCCCAAGCCGCGTATAGGCCCAGGCCGAAGATGCCTAGCTCAGCTAAAAGATGGATGGGGGTATTGTGCAATTGCTGCACATGATCGAGACCATTCCCCACCTCAATCGGACGATACAGGTTAAAAAGCCGCGAAATATTACCAGGCCCCACACCCAGCCAAGGGTAATCGCGAAATATATTGATCCCAGCCTGGGCCATAAAAACGCGATCAAGTAGGGGACCATCGGCATACGAGAGCTGGGTCAGGTCCAGTCCCTGTCCACCCAAAATCACCTGCAAAGTGGTGCGGATGCGAGGATTGCTGACCATTACACCTAAGGCGATCGCCAAGACCCCAATACTGAACACGGCCTGACGCCGTCGATGCTTGCCCGGATGATTCACCATCCGCAGTACTAAAGTGACGGCTAACCAGGCAACAAGACCCAAAGCTGCGCCACGGGAACCGCTGACATAGGTGGCAACCCCAATTAGAAACGCGCCTCCCGTAGCCAACCACCGCTGCCAACCGTGCTCTGCTTGGGCCAACGCCACCACCAGCGGAAAACTGAGAACGAGATAGCCCCCTTCAAAGTTGTGGTGTCCCAAGGGCTGAGCATTACGAATCGCACTGGCAAAATTGGCCCCTTGCCACATATCAGGGCTCGGTCGCCAATGGGCCAGGCTAATGACTGCATTCGTGATTGCCATGGTGGCCACTCCCCACCAGACTCGCCGGATGGAAAACCCGTTGCGCTTGATCCCGTTGTGCAAGCCATAAAGCACCAGAGCATAGCTCAACACAAAGACGCCGTTCCACAAAGCCACTGCTCGAAATGGTGCCAGCCAACTCGATAACCCAATACCCAAAAGGGTGATGCCGACCATGACATCCAAACCATGGCCGAGCAGCAAAAACGGCTGCTTAAACTGTCGCAGCTGAACGATGCACCAGACCCCAAACAGCACAAATCCTAACTGCCACAGCACAATCACAGGCCACTGCATCATGCGGTAGTAACTGTAGGACAGCCACGCAAACAGCATCAATAAGGCCAGACTCAAGCAGCCAAACAGGGCACTCCGCTGGCCAACAAATAATTTCCCAATTTGGGGAACGGGACGGTCCTTCAACATGGGCAATCAGTTACAGCATCTGCAGCCCTTAGGGGCTGTCATTAAATTAAAATTGAAATCCTTATGGTGCAACGGTCACAGCCCCTAGCAATATTCCCTAGCAATATTATAGAAGCGCGATCAACTTGCTCAGCAAGGCTTTCACCGGGTGTTGGTGACGCGCCCTTAGTATGCGCCTTGTCCCGCCAAAACAATACGCAGAGTCTCAATCAAAATTTCTAGGTCTAGGTTCAAAGACCAGTTGTCAATGTAGTGGAGATCAAGACGGGCAGTATCGTCAAAACTTTTAATATCAGAGCGCCCTGAAATCTGCCAAAGCCCTGTGATCCCAGGCAACACCTGATGGCGAATATGATGCCAAGGGTCAAACTGCGCCACATCTCGCAGGGGAAGAGGACGAGGCCCCACTAAGCTCATCTCTCCCCTGAGCACGTTAAAAAGTTGAGGCACTTCATCTAAACTGGTACGTCGCAAAAACTGCCCCACCGCCGTCACCCTGGGATCTTGCCTCAGTTTAAATAAAATGCCATCAGGAGATAAATTTTGAGCCTCTAACTGAGCTTGCAAGTGGGACGCATTCACCCGCATGGTCCTAAATTTCCAGACGTGAAATACGTGGCCATGCAGCCCCATTCGCTGCTGCTGGAAGAAAGCAGGCCCTGGCGAATCGAGACGAATGGCAATGGCAATGGTGATCAGCACGGGACTCAAGCAGAGCAGCCCGAGCACTGCCCCAAGATAATCGAGGCAGCGCTTCACCCGGTAATCCAACCCATCAATCAAGGGCGCATCCAACCGCAGGGTAGGAATCCCTGCCATCACCTCTGGGACCCCCCGGCGATAAAGCATCTCGCGACTGGAAGGCAACAAATGGAGGGCAATACCCGCCCGCCGCAATCGCCAGTACAGGCTAGAGGCTAGGTCTAGGTCGGGTAAATCTTGAGCTAGCACCACCTGTGCCCCTGAGGCTTTTAAGGATTGAAAAGTTGATTCGGCCATTGCTGCAGAGGAAAGCGCCGCCCCCACAACGTGATAGTTACCGCGTCGGGTCAAAACCTCAGAGAGGGCTCTGAGCTCAGGGGCCGGAGCAATCAAGAATAAGCGGGCTTGCCCATAACGCCGCTCTAAGGAACGCAGCACGATTACCATCACCAGCCGGAGCATCAGTACAAACCCCATGCTGCCGACCCAAGCCACTAAAAACAGCGATCGCGGCGGATCAACAGTGGGATCGTAAAAATATGACAACACCAGGGAAAACAAAAATACGGCTGTGACGAGCTGACAGGCTCTGCCGTAGTCACAGGTGCGATGGGACTGACTGTAAAGCCCATTCTGGGCAAAAAGTAACAAGGTGGCGATCGCAAACAGCCAAAACAGACTCGGCAGATCCAGCCACACCCACCACACCAACTGCGGCGGAATCGGCGAATAAAATTGATTGAAATGACGAGCCACCTGCCAAGCCGAAGCAAGGGCAATGGTGTCGGTCCCCAAAAGCATCAATGCCCGATACCACCGCCAACTCAAAAAATGCGTCAGCGCCCCTTGCCGGGGGGCACGGATATCAGCCAGACTCTGGGAGCGAGAGCGCTGATGCAATTTAGCCATTTGTGCGAGTAAATGTTGCAGACTGTTTTGATGGCACGGGGTTTGCCCATACTTAAGTGTGGGACAACACCGCCCAAGAACGAACACTCTGGCCCGAGGAAACCGATTTGCAGGCACAGTTTGAGATAAACCGTAATCATATTGGCAGTCCTGGCGATGCTTGGGGAAGCTACCCAAAATGTGGAGCACTCCTGGAGATGCCCCAATGAGCATCGCCATGATTACGGGCTCCGCTGGTCTGATTGGTTCTGAGGCAACCCTCTTTTTTGCCCGACAGGGTTTAACTGTCGTGGGCATTGACAACGATATGCGTCAGGCTTTTTTTGGGCCAGAGGCCTCCACAAACTGGAACTGCAAGCGTTTACAGGCTACGTTGGGCGCTCAATACCGCCACCATGATCTCGACATTCGAGATCACCAGAGCCTCAATCAACTGTTCCAGCAATACGGCAAAGCCATCCGCCTAGTCATTCACACAGCGGCCCAACCTTCGCACGATTGGGCCGCCCGTGCGCCCCAAGTCGACTTTGCGATCAATGCCAATGGCACCCTTAACTTGCTAGAAGCAACCCGCCAATGGTGTCCTGAGGCGGTGTTTATCTTTACCTCGACCAATAAAGTCTATGGGGCAACGCCCAACCAATTGCCCTTAATTGAACAAGCCACACGCTGGGAAATTGCCCCCGATCATCCCTATCAACTGGGCATTCCCGAAGAGATGTCTATCGATCAGACCCTCCACAGCGTGTTCGGGGCCTCTAAGGTGGCAGCCGATGTGTTGGTACAGGAATATGGCCGTTATTTTGACCTCAAAACCGTCTGTTTTCGGGGCGGTTGTCTGACCGGCCCCAGCCATGCGGGCACTGAACTCCATGGATTTTTGGCTTATTTAATGCGCTGTGCAGCAACGGGCCGTCCTTACACTGTGTATGGCTACCAGGGCAAGCAGGTTCGCGACAACATCCACAGTGCCGACTTAATTTCGGCATTTAATGCATTCTTTCAGAAACCCCGACAAGCTGCAGTCTATAACCTCGGCGGCGGACGCTTTAGCCACTGCTCCATGCTGGAAGCCATTGCCCTGTGCGAGTCTATTACCGGGCGCGAGCTTCACTGGACTTATTCTGATACAAATCGGGTGGGAGACCACATTTGGTGGATTAGTGACCTACGGAAGTTTCAAAAACACTACCCTCAGTGGCAGCAGCGCTATAACGTAGAGGCGATTTTAAAAGAAATCTACGCGGCAAATCGCGATCGCTGGCAACAAGAGGCCGTCGCATGATTAATTTGGGCCGGTTCAATATTTTGGGCATTCAAGTCAATGCGATCGACTACGACAGCACCGTCACCCAGATCATCTGTGCAGCTCAGCAGCATTCCCCATTCAGCGTCTCTGCTTTAGCTGTTCATGGCGTTATGACCGGCGTTTTGGATGCTGAGCACGGCTATCGCCTCAATCATTTAGATTTAGTTGTTCCCGATGGTCAGCCGGTGCGCTGGGCCTTAAACGGGCTCTATCAAACAGGCTTGGGAGATCGCGTCTACGGCCCTACGCTAATGCTCAGACTGTGCGATCGCGCCGCCCAGACCAAGCTCCCCATCTATCTGTACGGTAGCCGCCCAGAGGTGCTCGAAGCACTCCAGAACCGCCTCCAGAAAAAGTTCCCGGCCCTGGTCATTGCCGGGACCAAGCCCTCCCAGTTTCGGCAAATCTCCGATGTTGAGCAAGACACCGTCCTGAAATCTATCCGTGACAGTGGAGCCCGCATCGTATTTGTCGGATTGGGCTGCCCGCGTCAGGAAATCTGGGCCTATGAAGTGCGAGATCGCTTGGGGATACCTGCGATCGCTGTGGGGGCCGCCTTTGATTTTCATGCGGGTCTCCTGCCCCAGGCCCCCACTTGGATGCAGCGCTCTGGTCTCGAGTGGCTATTTCGTTTAATTCAGGAACCGAAACGATTATGGCAACGGTACCTAGTTTTCAATTCCCTTTATGTCCTAGGTTTTACCCTGCAATATCTCCGCCTCAAGGCCTTTCAACCCTCCACAACCGCTCCCGAACAGCCCTGCAATTACAGCTAAGAACTGGATTGGATTAAAGTTACGCAAAATTTTCTTAGTTTTCATCAAAACCCGTGCATAACTGAAAAGAACAGGCCTGATTCCAATCGTCATGATCAATTTAAAAAAACTAAAACTTGGGCAAAAATTCACCCTTCTCCTCGTAGGCGTCTTTTTAGGAGGCATTTTGGCCAGTGGAACAGCGCTCGCCTCAGTACTCAATCACAATGCCCAAGCCCAGCTCACCACCAAGGCGCTGATGCTGATGGAAACTATGAACTCAGTGCGGACCTATACCAGCGAACACATCAGGCCCGAAATTGCCGATCGCCTCGCAACCGAATTTCTCCCAGAAAGTGTCCCAGCCTATTCCGCTCGCGAGGTTTTTGAAACCTTACGCATCAGCCCTGAGTACAGTGAATTTTTTTATAAAGAAGCCACCCTCAACCCCACCAACCTGAGAGATAAGGCCGATAACTTTGAAACTCAACTGGTTGCTCAGTTTCAAAATCCAACCACGCCCCAAGAAGTTTCAGGCTTCCGCAACGTTGCAGGTGGCAATCTGTTCTACATTGCTCGCCCCATCAAAATTTCCCAGGAAAGCTGCCTCGACTGTCACAGCACCCCGGCAGCAGCCCCAGCCAGCATGATCGCGCGCTATGGTCCCAACAATGGGTTCGGCTGGCAGTTAGATGAAATCGTCGGAGCCCAAGTCATCTCAGTCCCTGCTAAAACCGTTCTCAAAGCAGCACGTCAATCATTAGTACTCATTCTCGGCATTTTTGTAATTGTCTTCGCCCTCGCCACCTTCATGGTCAATCTCTGGCTCAAGCGTTTTGTCGTTCGTCCTTTAAATCGGATGGCTCAAACCGCTGAAGCTGTCAGCATGGGTAATGCTATCGAGGAATTTACGGTGCAATCTGAAGATGAGGTCGGTCAATTAGCTACAGCCTTTAACCGCATGCGCATGAGCCTTCAGATGGCGATGAAGCGGCTAGAGCGTTATCGGGGCAATAGCCGAGGGTCAAATTTTTCACAGTAGGGAATTACTGGAATTGTTTCTGGAAGGCTTGGGCTTGAGCTTGATCGGGAATTTCAGTAGCTAACTGAACCACTAAGGCGGACGCATCTAGGTGAGGATAATCCGCCAGGGTTTCTTCTAATAAAAAGTCAGCCATGGGTCCAACGCATTGCGTTAAAGCATAACGACAACGTTCTAAGAATTCTGGACTCAGGTTAATGGGTGCAGAGGTGGAGCCAGACATGTCTTGAGGCAGCAAAGGATCAGTTACAAAACTCGACGAACTCGTCATTCCTGAGGCATTGCTGAAGCGGCTACGGGTTTCAACCACAGGCAACTCAATACGCTCAACAAACGTACTGGCCTCATGAGGATCAGCAATATGAGATGCCAAGCTCTTCACAAAGGTCCCCGGATCAACATTAGGATTTTGTTCCAAGGTGTCTTCCACCAGCATGGTCGCCATGGGTCCAACGCAACGGGTGAGCGCTTGACGGCATTGCTCAATAAACTGCTGATCTTGCAACACCAAAGAAGTATCAGTCCGCAAGGAACCACTGACCAATGGTGCCGTATTCGGCTCTGGACTGAGGTCAATATTACTCAGCTCTCCTAGCTGCGGCAGAGGAGAAGATGCCCGTTCGGCAGACAGAAGCGGAATAACTGCCTGTAAGACCGATTGAGCAGTCTGGAAGCGATCGCTCGGTTTCTGCTGAAGCAACCGCTGCAAGATTTGGGCAAAAGAGACGCTGACTTTAACATACTGTTGCCACTGCCACTCTAGGGAATGGCGATCCAACAAATCTCTCGGATCTTTACCCGTCAACAATACAGCCGCTGTTACACCCAGTGCATACAAATCACTACAAGGAAAACATTGTCCTAATCGAATTTGTTCAGGTGGAGAATAACCAAATTTGCCTACCATGGTGGCACTTTTACGATCAGGTGTTGACTCCGTAGCACCTGACAAAATATCTGTCATTGCATCATTGACTAATCCAAAATCAATCAGTACTGGAAGCTGGCGATCGCGGGAATAAATAATGTTATCAGGTGAAATATCCCGATGCACAATACCCAGACAATGGATGTAATCCAGAACCTGAAGCATATGCATCAACCACTGCATCACTTCAGACTCTGAAAACTTTTGCCGCTGCTGACGGCGCTGCCTCAAGAGTTGTGAATAAGTCACACCATCGATGAACTCTTGCACAATGAACAAGCGACCATCTTGTGTAAAACATGCTAGAAAAGTCGGAATCTGAGGATGATTAATTTGATATAAGGTTTTCGCTTCTCGCTTAAATAAATCCAGCGCTTTTTGCAGGTTACGTTTAGAGGTATGACTCGGCAGGAACTCTTTTAAAACACAGCTCTCCCCAAATCGCTGTGTATCTTCAACCAAGTAAGACCGCCCAAAGCCACCCTGACCTAGAACCTTTTGAATCGTGTAGCGACCGCCAACTTTACTGCCCGCCCCTAGCTGTCGCGAATTTTTAGAATCCTGGAACTGAGCATTGTCTTCTGACACCGACAGAACCTTAGTTTCTGAAAGCTCAGTTTGCTGATGCTCATCATGGGGGTCAACATGATAAGCAGGCTGAGGATCTTGAATATTTTTGAGCTTTAATGCACCTGCATCGGTCGCATTCAGAGATAGCTTAGATTTAACGACGTCATAGACCACTTGAGAAATACAAAGCTGTCCAGGTTTCGCTTCCGTCTGCAGGCGCGCAGCAATATTCACGCCATTTCCCATCACATCATCACCACTAAGAAAGACATCCCCTAAATGAACACCAATTCGATGCAGCAAAGTCTTATGAGGTTGACTATCTTGTCCAAGGCGCTGCAATTCAGTCTGAATTTTCAAACTACAGCTCACCGCCTGAACCGCACTCGAAAAGTACATTAAAAGACCATCACCCGTTGACTTAATGACGCGCCCTTCAAAGGTCTGACAAAGTTGCTCCATTAAACCCAAATCATGATGAATCAGACTGAGTGTATATTCTTCATCGACAGACATTTGGGCACTAAAGCCTACCGCATCCGTTAATACAATCGCGGCCAAGGTTCGTTGGCCGCGGTTTAAATCAGAAACTCCAGAAGTCATGGCAAAGGGGCTGACTCTTGTCTGCCAACTTGTATTCAACGTGAGCCATCGCTATTCTTGCTAGCAATGACATCCTTACATAGACGCTCCATCCCTAAGCCGCCATTTCCTCACAACTACAGACCAGTTGAGAAAGTGGATCAGCCTCTCCATAGTAAAGAGCCTTAGCTGCAGGTACGGCATTTGGCAGCTAATCTTTAGATCAAGGCATTCCATCAACATAGTTCAGGTCTAGGCAAACGCCGACTCAACGGCAATTTCTAGTCCCCACACAATATGATCGACAGACTAGGAAACAGGGAGGCTGCGCTCATTCTTTGAGAAATCCCTGCCCACTCTGATGTATTCACACTGAGACGGTGTTTGAAAAGGGGTTAAGCCAGTCTTGAACAATACTGGAGCCCATCAGTAGGATGGCTGAGGCCCTAATGCTACGGTCACTTTTCTGGGTGATCCATGTCGCTCAAAGAAGTTCCGAGGACTTTTCAAACACCCTCTGAGTCCGATAACAATTCAGGCCATACCCACCATCGCATCCACATGCAGTATCCCTTAACCCTGACCTTCAAATTATTCGCCCTTGCCCCTCAAATTTCAGTTGTCGATCAGCAAGACAACTTCGTTTTCTACGTTAAGCAAAAACTTTTCAAACTCAAAGAAGCCATTACCGTCTTTTCAGATAATCAACAGCGACAGTCTCTGTACTCCATCAAAGCCGATCGCATTATTGATTTCTCAGCCCGATATCAGTTTAGCGATCAACAGGGTCGTGCATTGGGTTCAGTCAAGCGGCGGGGCATGCGCTCTATTTGGCGAGCCCACTATGACATTTTCGCGCCGACTGATGCAGAAATCCCAGTATTCACAATTCGCGAACAAAACCCCTGGGTTAAAGTATTCGACTCTCTCTTTGCAGAGATTCCCATCGTCGGTTTATTCACAGGATTTGTCTTTAATCCGGTATATCTCGTTCAAAAATCAGACGAGACTGTGGTGATGCGCTTAGAAAAAATTCCAGCCTTTCTTTCGCGAAAATTTTCAATTAAACAAGTTGACCATCTAGACAAGCGACATCAAGAACAGATTGTTCTCAGCCTACTCATGATGTTGTTGTTAGAACGTAACCGGGGCTAGTTGTCACACAGAATTCGGCCTTGCTGAAGTTACTAAGCAACATCAACAACCAACCCAAACAACCCACCAAAACCAATACAGACTATTCCAGGGAATTAATTCCAAACTATAAAAGCCCAACAGTTTATGTAGACTGTCGGGCTTTCTTCCTATCAAGAATGGCTCAGGCGTGATTTGAACACGCGACCAAGGGCTTATGAGTCCCCTGCTCTACCACTGAGCTACTGAGCCGAGCGCTGTACCTTCAGCTTAACAAGGCTATCACAAAACTCAACTGAATGAGAACTTGCAAATCGCACAATACAAGAATAGGAGAAATGATTTCTCCTATTTCTCACTTAATTGACTAACAAAGCTATTGACCTGGCAGATAGGAAATCGGGTTGACTGCTCCCTCATTTGGTAAATGGATTTCAAAGTGCAGATGAGGACCAGTGCTAAACCCTGTATTACCCATCTCAGCAATTTGTTGACCCTGGCGAACCTGCTGACCAGACTCAACTAAATTACGATCGTTATGTGCGTAGCGCGTCATGCTGCCATCAGGGTGGCGGATATCAACGAGATTTCCGTAGCCACCAGAGTTCCACTCTGACCGCACAACAACACCGGGGGCAGCAGCATAAATCGGCGTCCCAACGGGTCCAGCAATATCAATACCTCGATGCATCCGTCCCCAGCGCCAACCATAGCCGGACGTCAAAACGCCATGAGCAGGCCAAACATAGCCACTAAAATGGGAAGGCGTCTCGGGTAGGTATTCACTTGAGTCAGGCAAGATTGGCATGCCTGGAGATACAACCCGACCTGCTGGGTTCTCATTGATCGGAGCATATACCTCTGACCCAAGTGGTGCAGCAGCCAATAAGTTATCACCAATTGGATTGTCAGAATCATTCGGCCCTTGGGATGTGGGCGATGAAAACTGCGGATTAATAGGCAAAGAAGCCTCTAACTCATCATCCACATAGTCAAACGTGGTTGATTCAGAGGCAAGCTCTACAGGGGCTGATTCTCCCAATTCAGAAGATTCAGATAAGGCGCTAGCATTTTGCGCATCTGAAACATCCTCCAAAAGGTTGGCAACGTAAAGGTCAACGTTGCCCTCGGGCGAGACAGCTGGCTCAGCGGACAAAGTCGGCTCTAAAGACTGTTGCAGACCAACGCTTCCACCTGAAACACTTGTAGGCCGAGCAGGCACCTGCAAAACAACACTCTGGGCTGCAGCTAAATCAATGTGAGACGTAGGAGCAGGCTGCAACGGCTCGTCAGAAGTTTGAGCTGGAATCGTTAGGGAACGACCCACAAAAACACGCTCTGGATCAAAAATGCCATTTGCTTCAGCAAGCGCTTCAGGCGAAATGCCATAATCACGGGCGATCGACCAAAGCGTATCGCCAACCTGAACCTCATGAATGCTACTGCTAGCCTGCTCTGGAGATGGCACAGAGGTTAAAGCAGAATGCTCTGCTGCCACTAAGGTCTCACCAGAAGAAATAGAAAGCATCGTGCCTTGGACTGGCTCAACAGTTGTAGGCAGAGACTTAAGTTCAAATTCACTTGAAGCAGTGTAGATATCTGATGTGGCCGATGTGGCCGGTGAAGCTTCAGAAACCTCCGAAACCCCTTGATTGGTCAGCGCGGATTCAGACGTTGATTGGATGCTAGAACTGTCATCCTTTAGATCAGCAGCCCCTGATAAATCATCTTCAACGGCAATGAGCTGGACAGATGGAGTGGAGGATTCAGTCAGCTCACTCCCCTCAACAGGTCCACTCGGAATCTTCAGGACTTGACCTGACTTAATAACAGCATTTTCGGCTAGGCCATTTGCCTGCTTGATAGCGACAACGTCAACACTGTGCTCAGTTGAAATATCCCAAAGGGTTTCACCATCAGCAACGGTATGGTAGGCAACAGCTGAGTTAGACGGACGGCTTGAGCCAACCGAGCTTAATAAAGAATTCGATGCCTCGTTGGGCAGCGCATTCGACGCTGACGAATCAGCAGCAAAAGCTTCCCGCGGGGAAGTTAAGATTGCACCTGATGCACCTACAGACAGCGCTAATCCGAAAACAGCGGCAGAAACGCGGGGTCTACAAGTACGAACTTTGGGAGTCTTCATCATCGCTATTGCGTCAGACAGACATTGAATGCCTTGAGCAGACTCCCTAGAAAAAACAGGTTTCAAAGGAACTTCCTCCCTGTGACCAGCATGTGAGCAACCATGGCACAAGAGCTTATCACGAGAAACATGACTTGAGATTGCTCTTGCCAAAATCAAAACCACGACAAACTAGTAGCGCTGATTTAAACTACCGTTTCCAAGTGCTCGGTACGACCCAGGAAATAGGTCACCTGACTTAAGCAAGTTTACATGAGTTAACCAAAAAAGCAATCCTCTAACCCTGATCGGAGCCCATCGATCACTTTGCATTCACGGAGTACCCCATTCAAATCAACCCTGAACGTCAAGGAGCAAAGGGGTTTTCGGAAATCTCTATGAGAGCATTTATTGAGCTGATTCAAGATCTCAGATAGAGTTCTTTTAAACAGCGAAGTTCTCCCAGAACCCATGTATACCAATCATTTATCAGCAATCACCTCAATAATTCAGTCAATTTTGGCAGGCATTACATGGGTGTTTTGATTTTGCCCACTTCACCCATAACAGTGATCTCACTATAGGAATTTCTGATGGCAGAACCTGCAGATTTGTATCCCACAAAACGATCCACCGTATGATCCTCTGGATCTCGTTTTTTGAGCGTTCTGCGATCATTAAAGCGGTGAAGGTGAAGGGATTCAGCACATCAAGAAGCCTGAAAATCACCCATCAGCGATAAAGTTACTCCGGCTTTTGCCCTCACCAATCTCATCGCCCCATCAGTTCAGCCATGGTTCAGTCGCACAAAAAGGCCCATGACAAATAGCCATCGTTGCGCTCAAGGTTATCAAGTCAGGGCTCACAGCGATTGATCGGCTTGGCGCAAGCTCTCAAACAGCACAATAGCCACACTTACCGATAGATTTAGGCTACGAACTCCCTTACCTCGCATTGGAATATAAGCGGTGGGTGAGCAATCTTCTAAAATCTCAGGGGATAAGCCACGGGTTTCCCGGCCAAATAGGAGCCAGTCCTCCGCTTGATACTGAATATCGGTGTATGGCTTTGTGCCTCGGGTACTCAAGCCAATCAATCGACCTTCATGCTGTGCATGCTGTAATGCAAAGGCCGACCATGAAGCATGGACATGGAGATTAACGTGGGGCCAGTAATCGAGACCGGCCCGTTTGAGTTGGCGATCGCTGAGTTCAAACCCCAAGGGCTCAATTAAATGGAGTTCAGTGGCTGTAGCCGCACAGGTCCGAGCGATATTACCGGTATTGGGCGGAATCTCAGGATTTACGAGGACAACTTTTACCATTGCAGATTCATATCAAAATAGTGATGCACCCATGATCAGAACAGGATTCGCTTCAGAACATCAGGTTTCTGCCACAGACCCATCACTGATAGGACTTTTTTATTGCCCTTGGTTAATCCGCCCAAGTTCTAGATCTTCTCGGTTGACAAAATGTAGTTTTGCTTGATCTACGCAGCGCAAGGTAAACAAAGTTCTTCGGTTAAGGCTTGCTCTTGCTGCTGAGCGGTCGTGATCGCTTCGGCAATAATATCCTCAACCGAATAGCCTCTATCGTAGAGGTTAAGCCACTTTTGAGCTTCATTACCGGTTTGAAGAATACGCTTGATCGGCGCTAAAAAGCAACTAAAACCATAGCGATGGGCAATCGGCCACAGAATCTGATATTGCTCTTCGAGCCAAGCCTTAGCCGTGATGATCCGTCCGTCTTGCCAATGCTTTAGGGTGGCCGCCAGAGAATCACGGGCAACAGCGGCTTCATTTTCCATCGCGAGTGTGACTAAATCGTCTGCCCGCGTTGAGGTCGGCAAATGACTTTGTACGAGGGGATCCAGGGATGGATCGTTAATCAACTGCAAGAGTCGGGCTTCTAGGAGGGCTGTGATTGCCAACAAATCTAACGGATTGATGATTAAGTCACAGATCCGCAGTTCTAAGCGATTGAGGCAGTAAGGACGGCGATCGCCATTGGGTCTGACCGAAATCCAGAGATGCCGCACATTTTGCATGGCTTGTTGCTCTAGCTGTGCCTCGATCCATTGAATATGGTGGTCATGGCTCTCAAACAGCGGCACAAATTTAGGCGTTTGCGGAAACAGATGCCAGCGGGTGGAGTGATATCCCGTTACTTTGCCATCCATAAAAGGAGACGAGGCTGCTAACGCTAGATATAGAGGGGCTTCCACCCGTAAGAGACGGCAGGCTCGCATCAATGTCTCGGAGTCTGAAATCCCCACATTGATATGAATGCTGGCCGTTACGACATCTGTACCATAGGTTCTCTCAATGTAGCTGTGGTAGGGATTATGCGGATCTGAGCGGAAGAAACGGCTGGTATCGCCTAAGGAGAGCGTACTACCAGGGACCACTGTGTAATCGCCCAGGGTTTTGAGATAGGCCCGCAATGCTTGGCGCGGACGTACTAGCTCACACAGCAACTGCTCATATTGATGGAGAGGGGGCGTTGTGTATTCAACATTTCGGCTATCGGGCTCACGGACAAAACCGTTGAGTTCGGCAACAATCCGATCAGAGAAACCAACAATGCGACCCTGAGGGGTCCCGGTATACATCTCGACCTCAAAGCCTTTAGATAGCAACACGGTTTCCCTCAACAGCTGACTTTACACCATGGTATCGGTTTGAAGTGCTGGTTTTGCGCCTGCCCATCCACGACTTCGCCTTCCTGGGTCAACGTGGGTTGGGCCGCACTGGGTGACTCTAAAGATGTAAAGGGGGGCAGATCTCTGGCGGCGTGAGCCGATAAACACAGTGGAGACAGTGAGCAATGGTGTTCAGGGCCAGTCACGTATCTCTCAATACCATTTCAATACATATATATAGATGTCAACGGTTGGGACAACCCTGATTCATGTCTAGCCTAGCCCCGATAGCATGACCTGAGAGAGATGGGCCAGCGATTCAGCAAGCGATCGCAGCATAAGACACATCCCACAAATATAGACTTAAGTAAAAGAGGTATTGAGATGCAGGGCTGGCCTGGAATGATGAGCGCGATGATCATGGTGAGCAGTCTGATGCTCGGGAGCTGTGCAGGAGCCATCAATCTGGGAACTTTTGCCCAGGGTACCCCCGTAGACACGGATACGCCCAGGGTTACCTTTGCCGGGGATGTTCCCCCTTGGGCAGATAGTGCTGCGGCCACCATGAGTGAACTGGAGTCCTGGCGGGGCCTGCCTTTCCTTGAAGATCTGCAGGTCACCTTTCAGCCTCAAACGGATCCCAACCTAAACGGTTGGTACAACTCGGAGACCCAGCAACTGGTGGTGACGGTGGGTGGCTCCGAACAACTGGGTCGGGGGGTGTTACTGCACGAAATTTTCCATGCTCTGCAAGATCAGCATTTTGACCTTTATCAGCTCCGCCTCAACAGCTTGGGTCAGCCAGATTACGACCAGGCCCTGAGCGCTCTCATCGAAGGAGAGGCGATGCTAGCGGTCAGTGAACTCATGAATTATGACTTTTTGGCCCATGCCCAGTTACCCCGTGACGGCGATGTGAGCGCAGCCCAATTTGAAAATCTGTTTATTTATGGAGATGGGCTGAAGTTTATCAGGGCCATTCGAGATGCAGGGGGCTGGGCAGCGGTAGATGCCGCCTTTGAAAACCCTCCCCAAGCCACAACCTTGATTTTTAAGCCTGAACGCTATTTAGCTGGGGAGCGAGAGGCCCATATCTTGGATATTCCTTTGCAGCCAGGGGAAACGCTGCAAGCCCAAACGGTTGAGGGCGAGTATTCCCTACGATATCTATTCGCAGAATCGCCGGATACCCGATCCTTGCTGGAACAGGTCAAGACTGACTATTGGGCCGATACCCTGGGCATTGTTCAAACTGCTGAGGGTCAGGTGATTCACCGTTGGGTGATTGAGTTTACGGACGAAGCAGGCGCAGACGAATTGGAGGCATGGGTTTCAGGATTCACAACAGCGCTCACCCGCCAGCAAGACTTAGCCCAACCTCCAGCAATCTCGATTGTTGAGTCTACCCTTGTGGCGGAATGGTGAGTTGATCATGTCCTCGCCCAATCTATCCCTGACAGCCGACCAACTGGCTTTAATGGCAGAAGCCTTACAGCTCGCCCGCTTTCTGATTGGCGGCGACGCGGCTGAGGCAGATCCAAGCCTGGTTAACCGTCGCCGCGATCGCATCCGCGATATTCAGCAAACCTTACAAACCTGGGGGCATCCGATCCAAAAGTCGCCCTTACCGGTAGAAGCGATTCCCTTGCCCGTGCGGCAAGCCTTTGTGCGATCGCTGGGCTTGGTGCGCCATTACGGCACCGTCGGCAGCGGCGGTTGGTGCGGCACGTTCCCTGCGTCCACGTTGGACCGATTTCAGGCTGATACGGTCCCGACAGCATGGCATCAAGCAGGCTGGGTACAGCAATTGTGCGATCGCTTCCAGCTTGATACCAATTGGGCTGCTCAACTTCAAGCCGATTTGGTTGCAGTGGATGCCGATATTCAGACTCAACGTCAGCTCATCACTGCCGTACTCGACACCGTTGGCATAGCTCCCGATGGGGCCACACCACCCACCCAAACCCAATTTGCCGCTCTGCTGGGTCGCCTCTTTCACGGCTTGGCGTTACCGACGGACCCAGTTCATGGACTGGCAACATCTACCCAGCTTTACTTTTGCCTCGACTTTGAGCAGACAGCACACAACCCTGAACTGCAATCCCTCCAACAATGCCTCAAGCAATTCAGCTTTGAGCAATTTCGCCGCTTTCCCACCTTTGGTCCCTGTGATCCAGCCGGGATGGATCACACTTGGGTACAAGATGTGAGCGATCGCACCGGCCTATCCCCAGCCGCTATTACCCAGCGCTTATCCAGAAATGTGGGTGTTTTGCCCCTACAGGATGTTGAGAAGTTTTTGACTCACGATATCTGGGGGCACTATTGGCAACTGGTATTGAGTCCCTTGGAGAGTGACTACGCCAGTTTGGCCGATTGCGATCAGCCCTTGCGTGCTGGCGAAACCGCCTATACCCAGCACGGTCCGCTCACCTGTCGAGAATTATTTGACTGGACTGGAATACAGGTGACGGTTAAGCGCGACTTAGCCGAGAGATTCTTCCATGGGGAAGTGTGTCAGCGCCTTGGGCTGATGTTTACCCACCTCCTCGGAGAATTGGTCGCGGATATCGCTGAGTTTAAATTCTCTTGGACCCACTCAGAGACGAACGAGGTGCTGCCGAGTTCATCGGTCTTTACGGACTATCCCACCAACCTAGATTTATCCCTGGCCGATCTGGACTTCTTGTTTTTGAAGGTGCTGGAGCCTTTGCTAACGGTTAACCTCTCTATATTGAAGCCGTCGCCTTTAGAACAGGATTTACTGGCAGATGTCTCTATTCATGGGTTGGAGCCAGGACAGCAACTCGAATTGGAGGCGAATGTGAAAGGGGCGATCGCCCAGCTCTACCAGGTTTTTTATGCAACTTACAGTCAGACCTATCTGCCAACATTAGCCGCGGAGGAGAGCCTATTCGCCCAAATCACCGTCAATCTCTTACATCTCCAAACCGTGATTAACACCATATATATAGATGTCGAGTCAGCTCAGCCCACAAACCTACCGTTTCAGGATGTGCTGATGGTGTTTGTCACGGCCTATTGTTCAGGAGATAGCTTTGCGGAGTTCTGGTCGGTGGACAATGCCTTGGCAGACTATTTCATCCCCTGCTGGCTGCAGTTGGTCGGAGCCTCCCATGGCTGAATCAATGCCTTAAAAGGTAATTAAGAGCTGCAGAGCAGATAAGAGCTGCAGAGCAGATTGATTGACTAGCACTCGGCAACCTTAAAACTGCTAGGGATTAAGCACTCAGGAGGTCATCGAGTTGATCGGGGGTGAGACTGGAGAAGAGATTGATGATGCCAGCGTCGAAGGTACGTTCGAAGTCGGTATCGGAAGCATACATTCGGTAAAGTTCTAGATCTTGCTTACGCCGCTGGATCATGGCCTGTTTGATGAGTTGTTTAAAGGCAATTTTACGGTTTTGCTCATCGGGGTTGTTTTCCACCTGTTCCTTATATTTAGGGTTCTCTTTGACGTAGCGGGCAATGCTGAGGATTTTGACGCGCTGTTCTTCGGCAGTTGCATCCCAACCGGAGAAGAAGCGATCATTGAAGACTGAGATGATTTGATCAAGGAGGTCTTGTTGGGGGTCGTCCCCATGTACTCCCCGCATATTGGGATTTTGCGGATCGACTTCCGACGCTTGCTCATCCAGGACAATCGCTTCATTCAGTCTCACCCGCTCTAAGCCGTAGGTGGAGAGATCCACGCTATTGAGCAGTTCATCCAGTTCATCCTGTTGAGGGTCTCTGACCTTGAGTGCAGGAATGAGAAACTTCAGAAACCAGTAAAGCTTCTCCCAACGCAGTTGGGTGGCATTGCTGGAGAAGGTGAGCATACAGGCAATTTGCCCATAGATTTTGACAAACTGTTTCGCTTTGATTTTGAAGTCGATCCGGTCTTCGTCTTCTAAGTCCAGTTCCTGATCAAAGCGGTTGGCAACAGCACTGATAATTGGCGTCAGGTCATCAAAGGGGGCGTTATTGAAGAACAACTCGTTAAACTGCTCCACCTCTGGCCATTCATAAACGCCTACCTCATCCAGAGCATCTTTAAGGTCATGGAGGACATTAACATCGGTAGCTTCACTCAGAGATGTAGCCGTATAGAAAGGATCGAAGGCAGTTTTGATTTCTTCAACCGTGTTGTAGAAGTCGAGAACAAAAGTATCGGTCTTATTCATCTTGGCATTGCAGCGGTTGAGCCGTGAGAGGGTCTGAACCGCCAGAACTCCTTGCAACTTCTTATCCACATACATGGTGTGGAGCAAAGGCTCATCGAAGCCTGTGAGGAACTTGTTAGCAACCACCAAGATTTTGTAGTCGTCTTCTTTGAATTTGTCGGGGATGTCTTTACTGGGGAATCCGTTGAGAAGGTCTTCGGTGTATTCGTTACCGTCTACAGTTTTTTTGCCTGAGAAGGCCACGATCGCCCCAAACGGTGCATTTTTCTGCTGGAGTAGCTTACGGATCTCAAAGGAGTAGCGGATAGCCGTTTGAATATTGCGGGTGACCACCATCGCTTTGGCTTTGCCCTTGAGCTTCTTTTTCTTCCACACCTGCTCAATAAAGTGGTTCACCATCACATCCGCTTTGGATTGGATGGTGCGATAGTCTCCCTCCACCTTTTCTCGGAGCTTGCGTTGAGCTTTAGCCGTGTCAAAGAGGGGATTTTCTTGGATGGATTTCTGAATTTCGTAGTAGCTGCGATAGGTGGTGTAATTCGCTAATACATCCAGGATGAAGCCTTCCTCAATCGCCTGTTTCATCGAGTAGAGGTGAAAGGGGACGAACGTGCCCTCTGGGGTGGGTACGCCAAATTTTTCCAGGGTGGCGTTTTTGGGGGTGGCGGTGAAGGCAAAGTAAGAGGCGTTGGGGCTGAGCTTGCGCCCCTCCATCACCTTGAGAATTTTGTCCTGGGTGTCTTCGGGTTCTTCTTCCCCGCTGCCGTCTTCTATGCCCAAGGCCATGTTCATCTTGTCGGCAGCTTGCCCACTTTGGGAGGAATGCGCTTCATCGATGATGATGGCGAAGTTGCGATCGCTCAAGTCCTCTACCCCTTCCACGATGAAGGGAAATTTTTGGACGGTGGTGATGATGATCCGCTTGCCCGTTTCCAGTGCGGTTTTGAGTTCGGCAGAACTGGAGGCATGAGCAACGATGTTTTTCACCTCGGAGAAGTTTTTGATGGTGTCGCGGATCTGTTTGTCGAGCACGCGGCGGTCAGTGACGACCACCACAGAATCAAACAAGGGCAAGTCGGCACCAGGGGCATAGAGTTCGATCAGTTGGTAAGCCGTCCAGGTAATGGAATTAGACTTGCCCGATCCGGCTGAGTGCTGAATCAGGTATTTGTGCCCCGTACCGTTGGTTTTGGCATGGCTGAGCAGTTGCCGCACCACTTCGAGCTGGTGATAGCGGGGAAAAAACAGGGTCTTTTTTGGCAGGGGGGTATTTGGCTTGCCGGGAATGATGGCGAAGTGTTCAATGATGTTGGTGAAGCTGCTACGGGTGAGCAGGTCTTCCCAGAGATAGGCGGTTTTGTGGCCATCGGGGTTGGGTGGATTACCTTTGCCGTGGTTGTGACCTTTGTTGAGGGGGAGGAAATAGGTATTGCCCTTGTCGAGTTTGGTGGTCATCCACACTTCATTAGGATCTACCGCCAGGTGGACGATGCAGCGGGCAAACTGCAGCAGCGGCTCACGCGGATCGCGGTCATTTTTATATTGCTGTTTGGCGTGATAAACGGTCTGCCCCGTCCAGGGGTTTTTGAGTTCCATCGTGGCCAGGGCGATGCCGTTGAGGAACAGCACCATATCTATCGATAAGCCCGGATCGGTGTCGGAGTAATGTACCTGACGGGTAACGGAAAAGATATTTTGCTCAAAGTTTTCGAGGATGCGAGGGTTAGCGTCGTTGTAGGGGAGGCTGTAGAGCAGGGTGAGGTGAGCATCATCAATGGCAATCCCTTTTTTCAACACGGAGAGGATGCCGTCTTTTTTCACCTTGCGGTCAAACCGTTCCAGAATCAGCCGTTGCCAGTTGGGTCTGTCCCGCAGTTTGTCGAGTTCTTCAGCTTGAGTGGTTTCGAGGAAACGCCAAAACCTTTCACTATCGATGGCAAATTCGCGGTCAAAGTCAGCGGGGTTGCCCTTGTCGTAGCGGGAACCCTCTACCAATACTGCTTCGATGCAGTCTTCGAGCGCTTGTTCATTGGTTTGACTGACCATAGGACTTGTCTCGAATAGGAAGGCATCGGGCGATTAGAAGCACACTGCAAAGGGTTGGGCTATTCGGACTTCAAAGCACTGCGAAAGGTATTGGCCGCATCGAGTCGGGAGGTTTGAGCCATCAACACACAACGGGTAAGCAGCTCAATATCGAGGGTTTCCAGTTCTGGGATTTCGCTCTGGCTGATGGCCTCATATCCAGAACTCCGTAGCCGATAGAGGCTGAACACGCCATCTTCCCAAAACCAAACTTCGGGAATGTTCAACGCGTGATAGAGGTTCAGTTTTTTGATGCTGCCGCTGGTAAAAATAACTTCGATGACTAAATCGGGGGTGGGCTTGGATGCACCAAAACAGTAGGACTCATCCGGTTCGGCGGAGGCTTCGTCTTCCTGTTCTTGAGTGGTGGAGCCGAGGGGTTCAAACTCAACGCCTGATTCTAAACAAAACAGTCCGAGCAAAAAGCCAATTAAGCGGCTGAAGAATTCGTGTTCGCGCCCCGGCATGACGATTTCGACGGTGTTGTTGTAGTAAAACAGGCGCACGTTGCGGGTGTCGCCAAAGCCGGACTGAATCAGCTTGAATTGCTGCCAGGTAATGCCGGAATGGACAATGCGCTGGTCTGGGGAGGGGGGCTTGAGTCGTTCGCGTTGAAGTTGAACCATCGACTGGCCTTTCCTACGGTGTTTCTATTTTAGTCGGCCTACTCGATATGCCTTGACAGCGCTCGTTCATTAGTTTTGCTGACCATGACGTTGGCCTCAGACTTTTATTTTTCCGGTTACAGCAGAAGCGATCATCACCTGCCTCATCTCGTTGAGTAAATCAATTTCTTTGAGTTGTCGGCTAATAAGCTCGGAAAAATCTTCTTTGATCTTCTCAATCCCAATAACAATTTGTTTTTGCTCATCTAGTGGAGGGATCGGGAGAGATATCTTAGATAAAATCGCCGTATTGAGATTATCCATTGTTGCTCCAACAGAAATATATTCCAGTGTGGACTTTATGCAATGCGATCTGAGAACTGCTAAAGCAAACCTAGGACTAATATATTCTGTTTTAGGTCTAAATAAAATGCTTCCTGTCCCACATAACCAACCTACTTCTTGAGCGGCAACTAATCCACACCGCCCCATCTCACCTCTACGCCCAAAAACAATGTCGCCTTCAACTAACCTATGCCTTTCTAATTTCAATGCCGTTTTTTCTGAAACGCTTATTTTGTAATCAGGTCTAATCTCGCCATCAATTAATTGAGAAGGATTAATAGCAGGAATGCCACCTTCAATATAATCTTCTTGATGTAATTGGCTTCAAAATGGGCCTGTTTGCAATAAGTTCGAGAGAAATCCCAGTTTTTTGATACTCCAATGTTCTGGGATCTCCCCAATCCACTCAATCCCACTATCCTGCATCGGCACGTCGGGGTTTAGTCCTTTGGTGACGGCTTGGTTGATGAGGATGGCTTTTTGTTCTTGCAGGAGTTCGATGAGGCGTTGTTTTTGGGAAATGGCGCGATCGATCTCGGTAGTGGTGCGATCCAAAAACTCAACAATCCGCTTCTGTTCTTCAACAGGAGGATACGGTATTTTGATATTGCCAAATTCATCAAAATAAAGTCGAAGACGCATTTCCATAATGCCCTTCGAGTGTTGCTTCAACTTGCTAATACAAATTGGATTGCGAAAGAGATAGTGATAAAACTTGCTGTCAATCGGCTTGTAGGCTCTCAAGATGTCATAAGCCGGACTGGTAACGCCATCATAGTCAGAGACCCCGATTGCCCCCATCCATGCCAGCAGTTTATTGACAATGACATCACCCTTTTTGACTATCCAATAGCCATCAGTAGTTGATGCTTTGTTGCCCCGCTCCTCTAATTCTCTCCGAGGCTTCACACCAATATCGGAATAGACAGAAAGTAACTCTTCATTGTTGTTCTCTGGAGCAGGTTCACAAATCAGCCGAAAAATATTCTTGGTTCTGAGAAGCTGCCAATGTTTAGGCATCTCTCCTAACCAGTCTTCATGAGTATCCTGATAAGCTTCATGCTTTGGAAAAGTCGGCATCACTCAACCTCCTCCAACACATGCAAAAAATCACGGGGAGTCAAAATTGGAATTGCCCTGAACGGATGCAGTACCAACAAATCCTCATCCCCTGTCACGATGAAATCCGCCTGACCATTCACCGCCAATTCTAGAAACTGGTTGTCTTTTGGGTCTCTACAGGCTTCCACCCGTCCCCTGATTTCTACCAATTCCGATTCCAGCAAAAACTTTGCCAGAAAGATTTGCCGTTCTTCTGTTGTGATATAGCGCTCTAACTTCTTTTTCCCCAGCACTCGCCTCACTTCGGCCAATGTTGACTCTGACCGCAACATCACCCCCTTCAGGAAAATTTGCTCGACTACCTGAAACGGAGTTGAGTTCTTCAACAACAACGAACTAATCAACACGTTCGTATCGGCCACACACCGGACCTTAGTCATCCTGTAAAATCTCATCCAAGATTTCCGGCGTTAAGCCTCGCTCTTGGGCACGGTTGCCAATCTCCTTCATGACCTCCACGATGTTCTTCTTAGCCCAACCTTCCTTAAAAAATAGGCTGACTAACACCTGAAGTTCCTGGCGCTCTTCCTCGCTGGACTGCTCAAACGCCTGTTGAATCTCTGAATCGACCGGAATCGTGATGGCTTGTGTCATTGCGATCGCTTCCGTAAATGGTGAATGTGTCCACTCTGACATCTGAGCGATACCCGATAGGGGTTAATCATGTAAATCCAACCCTGACGCAGGCTTTAGGGTTTCCGTCCGACCAAACTCTATGCCCCTATTTCTGCTAGCAATTTCTCCCGCTCTAGGTGCAGATTGAGCGGCGCTTTTTCCTCAGCGGTGTGGTTACTCTTGACTTCCACCATGGGGGCCGTCTCGTAGACGTACCCCATCAATTCCTTGAATTTGTCAGTACCGGAAACCGCCCATTCTTTCCTGATGTTGTCCAACATCAGCTTCAGACCTTCGGAAAAGTCAAAATCAGCCGAGTACAGCGATTCATCCTTCGCAGTGATTAAGGAAACCTCACCAGCAGACTGAACAGACAAAACGTCCATGCTCTCCAGCGCAGCATCAATGTCCTGATGCCAGGGGCCGCGCAGGTAGTAACACCAATCGAGATCTGTGAGCTGTTTCTCCGTCCACTTCACCGAGTACAGATCCGCTAGGTACAAAAACTTCACCAATTGGGTCTTAGTAATGTGCCCCTTGGTTTTACACACGAAGTAGAGAATCAATTGTTCTAGCATCTGTTTAGCCCTCAGGTCGCTAGAAGCGGTCTTATCCCTTGGTGTAAGGGCATTGTGCCAGCATCCTAACACTGCATCTAGGATTGAATACCTATATTCTCGAAATCTTGATAGCGTCCCCAACGCTTAGCCGGTGCAATAGATGGGTGCCCTTATTATCGCTACCGTTAATAAGGGAATAAAATCTCGGCGTATATTAACGAATCACTCCGCTTTTCGTTAATAAGCTCGCACAGGGTCTAACTCGCCAGCTTAAAATCGGCCAAAACCGGCAACTCAAAGAGTGACTGGTCCGCAAAGCGCTTTGAGAAAAACAAAATCTCTAAATTCTCCATCGCATTCGACTCCGGGTTAAACCGGGCAATAATCTCATCCCCGATTTCCTCAGACTCCTGCTCCGCATAGGGGGGACACAGATCAACATAGAGAATATCCCCCACCTGGTCATAGCGAAACGCTAGGTTTTTGTCCATATCACCCTTCCTCCCGACAGCCGTCTAGCGGTATAAGCCGTAATCACCCAATACCGGCTAGCTTCATTCTCGCAAACCGTCACAATCACCAGATAGCGACCCGTCCGAATCGTTTCAAACCACTTTGAGAACATTAGGGCAGCAGCATCGCGATCGCTCTTACGCACCTGATCCGGGTCGCTCAAGGTTTCTGCAAACTGCCCCCAGTATTCCGGCAACGTTCCTGGGTGGGTAGCGATGATGTGGCCCTCCCGTTCCGGGGTTAGCTCCACCTCCGTTCCTAAATACGAGCAGAAAAACCGCCTTCCCTCCATGCCTACATTCTCAACTTTCTAAGACTCACTGACAGCTCCAATCAACCTCCCGGCTTTACACTGAGCCACCTTGTAGCCGTTCCACTGACCATAACTGTTCAGCAATCTGCCGATAAAGCTGGAACCGTTCCTCCAGATCTACTTTCTTAAACTCGGATTGCCCTTCCCCCTCACTTTTGCAGTGTGCTTTAAACGGCAACTCCGTCCGTTGCATCATCTGTTTAAACCCAGGGTTATTCTCATAGCACTTCTGATGTAGCGATCTCGCGAGCAGGTTCTCTTTGACATACTGCTCAACCTTGTAGTCATAATCGCGATCGCCCAAGCTAGCGTTAACCTTCTTGGGTAATAGCAGCAACCCCCCTAAGCGGTTGCGCGTCTCTCCAAAGGCAACTGGGCTGTCAAACTCATCTTGATGGCGATCATAATGGTTGGCCCAGATATGCTCAATCTCATAGGCATACCTGCCAGAGCGCACCACATATTTTTCATACTGACCTGGTTCTCCGCTTTGAATCTCTAGCCAGTTAATCATCCGAGCAAGCTGACGGTGCAGACTTTTAGCATTCCAGTTGTTCAAATAGGGCTGTCTACCAAAGTTGAGAGCCGTATCTTCCTCTTGCAGTCGGGTCACTAGGGTTGCTCGCAAATCATCCAGAGATCGCCCGCGTAGCTCCTTCGTAAACTGGAACACCGTGTATTGAACCGTGGAATAGGTAATTGATTTGAAATTCCACAGCCGTCGATTTAGCCAGCAGTCAATATAGTCAGCAACTAGCCTCAGCTTGGCTTGGGTGGTCACCTCATCATCGCTCGGCTTTAGGGGGGCAAGTAACAGTTGATATTGCTGCGTAAATCCGTGATCAGCATTGAACCGTACACTCTCCAATCCCGGTGTGAGGGCTCTAGCCGCTTGAAGCAACTGCAAATACACACGGGCATAGAAATCCATGTCCCGCATGATCCACTGATAGCAAGCGGTACTTTCAGTTAAGCCAACTAAGTCAGCATTATTGCGAGTCCAACGGTGGTATTCCGTACCAATTAGGTCAAAATCTTCCGACTTGGCATCCTTTTTCCGCTCCCGCATCTTCACCGCATATTGAGAACGCAGCCAGGTCTTAAAGAAATCCGTTTCTGTTTCCTTGCCATACTCAGCAAACTTGAGCAGCCATTGCTTAAATCGCTTGTTGGCCTCAGCTCGTTTCTCTGGTTGGTCAATATTGGCCAGCAAATAGCCCTTCAACACGACTTGGCAAACTTCAGTGAGAGGAAAATAAATAAGGAGTTGAGTTGTGTA
>ERZ1740060.41-NODE-41-length-123299-cov-12.302765_pt1 | contig 123299 bp, 100 predicted proteins | sample MGYA00581743_ERZ1740060 | MGnify/ENA primary metagenome ERZ1740060 (study PRJEB43018, sample SAMN04849235) | marine metagenome | isolation source: floating plastic debris | place: Pacific Ocean | collected 2008-08-27 | study: EMG produced TPA metagenomics...
GCACTTGAGAACAAAACTACTTTTACAAATTTAACCCTTTTTCAGGGACGACTACTTAGCTCGGTCTGGATACGAAGGGGCGATAGAGTCCATAGTTCACGACCATTGGTTTCATCAAGCGCAGTGAAATAGAGAGCATCGTTGATATAACCTAATGGGCGAGGGGAGCTATCGTTGGGGCCAGCGAAAATATCCTGCACCATTCGGGTGCCTTCGGGAGTACCGTCGGTTCGCCAGAGTTCTCGTCCATGTTCATCATCAATCCCCGCAAAGAATAGGGTTCCATTAACATCAATGAGGCCACCACCAGTTTCCATATCTATATATGGCTGAGTGCCTGCCTCGGTACCATCACTACGCCAGATTTTATATCCAGTACTATCCTGAGCAACAAATAATAGAAGATCGTTGTATACGATGAGGTTGCTAGGGCTACCGTTCCGAATGGTGTTGCTATTACTACTTTTTGGATAAATATCCTTCACCATTTGGGTACCCGCTTCAGTACCGTCACTTTTCCAAAGCTCTCGGCCGTTTACCCCATCACTGGCAGTAAAGAAAAGAGTACCCTGATAATTGATTAATTCGGCATTACTAGATAAACCGTCATCACCTTCATCCCCTACATAAATATCCTTCACCAGCACTGTACCATTGGTAGTACCATCCGTTTTCCAGAGTTCCCGTCCGGCCGTACCATCTTCAGCCGTAAAATAAATTGTTCCGTCGATCTCGGCGAAGCTGCGAGGAGCAGCACTACCAAATGGGTTAATATCACTAACGGGAACAGTACCCACTTCGGTGCCATCGGTCTTCCACAGTTCCTGGCCTAATGTTTCGTCAGCAGCCGGAAAATAGAGTATATCGCTGGTAATGATAAAATCATCATTCTCGAAGGAGTAGAATGAATCGCCATTACCCTCATTAATGTCTCTTACCATGCTCGTGCCTTCAGCAGTACCTTCGGTCTTCCAAAGCTCATAACCAAATTCGGTCTGGCGTCCACCGAAAAATAAGCTATTACCGATTTGCGGCTGATTGTCGCGAAAAATAAACGTTAGACCAGCACTCGCTGCCGAGTCAAGCAGAGGTTGGGTGCCTTCTTCGGTACCATTGCTACTCCAGAGCGTACGACTGCTACTGGAAGCCGGGGCATTGTAGATTAACTGTTCGCCCAGTACATTCAGACCGAAAGTAGAAAAGCTTTCCTGCAATAGAGTAGTACCCTCAGAGGTGCCATCGGTTTTCCAAACCCCCTCGTCAGTAGCGAAATAGGTTTGATTTTGATAGGCAACCGGATTACTGTACAACCGAATATCCTCCGATTGAGTATTGATATCTTTTACTAACGTCGTGCCTGCTTTGGTACCATCGGTTTTCCAAAGTTCACGACCCTCAGCTTCGCTAAACCCCGCGAAAAATAGCTGATCGCCTAGAAAGTGAAAACTTACATCTTCGTAAGAGCGAAAGCCATCCTCTTCACCCGGTTTAGAATCGATAAGCATAAATGTACCCGCTTCGGTGCCATCGCTCGTCCAAAGTTCCCCACCAAACTCGTCAGTTTCAGCAATAAAGAACAGACGGTTATTGCCTGCGGTAAGGTGAGTAATATCCTGGTAACTGGCAGAGGTAATCTCTTTCATCAGACTGGTGCCTTCGGTGGTACCATCCGTCTTCCATATGCCGTTACCACCGCCACTTTCATTGGCAATGAAGTACAGAGAATCATTCAGGATGGCGAAATCTTCGCTGCCAATAAACTGGTCAACAGCTAGCTCTTCGGTAGTGCCATCGGCTTTCCATAGTTTGTTATTACCTCTGAAAAATAACTGATCCTGATACATAGTATGTCCGCGAACCCGAATGTTGTTTCCATCTCCGTCCAGCACGGGTTGCGTGCCTGCCTCCGTACCGTTGGATTTCCATAAATTTCGGAAGACTGACTCCTTCACGGTGAAGTACAGTACATTATTAACCAGCTCTAGTATTTCAATAACACTGCCCTCTTCCCCCTCGGTAATATCTTTGAGCATTCCGGTGGTTAGTAGCGAGCCGGTGGTGGCCCAAAGCTCGGTGCCGTGTACACCATCGTCAGCAGTGAAGATGAGCGTATTTCCTACGGCTTTAAATCGTCCAAAATTGGTTGAACCAGCCCCATCGGTTATATCAACAATCATGACCGTTCCGGCAGAAGTACCGTCAGTTCGCCAGAGCTCCTGACCGTTTTCTCCATCATTAGCCGTAAAATAGATAATATCTTGGGCTACCGTGAAGTTCTGGAGATTACTGCTAAATGGGAGACCACTACCGGTTACATTAGGACTTATGTCTTTCACCAGCACAGTGCTGGCTTCGGTACCCTCGGAGCGATAAAGCTCCCGTCCTTTATCTCCGTTTCCGACAAAATAGAGAACATCGTTTAGTACGGCATACCGAAGATTCGAAAAACCACTCTGAGGGCCTGGATTAAGGTCGGTCACCATTTGAGTACTAGAAGTAGTACCCTGGGTAGTCCAAAGCTCAAATCCAAACTCGGGAGTACTAGCGACGAAATAGACAGTATTTCCGATGGCAGTTAATAATCGTATATTCGAATTAGCTTCATTAGGGTTGATATCTTTCAAAAGTTGAGTGCCTACCGCCGTGCCATTGGAACGCCACAACTCCTTCCCATGTATGCCATCGTCGGCAGCGAAGTAGAACTGATTATCCGTAGTAATCCCTTCAATCTCTGGGTCAAAGTCGAAGGTACTAGCCCCACTAGTAGTGAAATCGTTGAGTAGTATGGGATCCTGAGCAAAAACTGTTGTGCTGAGAAGAGTTAGAAATATTAGAGACAATAGTTTCATGGCTAGAAGGTTTAGTGCTAAAGCATAGTCCTAATATTTATGCAAAAATAAATCACGGTTTTCGGGTATATTGAAAAATCACGGAAAACCGTGAGATGAATCTTATTGCTTGATCAATTTATCTCGTTTAAGATAAGGCCATTGGCTGAGCACGACATAGTTCCATTAGACGACTATTGCTTTACGACTTTGTAGGTCTTTGTCCATGATCCTCCTAGGTTAGCGATTAATAATGTATAAATACCGGGTGGCTGTTGGGTAAGATTAAGACGCTCTTGCCAAGAACCGTAAGCTTCTACTTTGTGATCAAAGGCTTTTAAGGAGCGACCGGTAGCATCATAAAGTGCTATATAAAAACTTAAAGTCGCTCCTTTCATAGAAATTTCTAGTGTTTCACTGAAGGGATTAGGATAAACGCGAAGCGATACTGATATAGGCAACTCGTCAATCCCAGTGATGATACGTTCGCTCTGCTGAAAGCCTTGGGTAAGTACAATTTCCGGGCTTTCTAAAGAGATTACCGCAGCTTCTCCTACTGAAAAATCAAGCTGAATATTATTGGCCTCTACAGATGTTCCTGCTGAACCAATTGTAGAGCGTGCCAGTGACTGGGCAATAGCTGTATTCCCTCTGCATAATCCCAGAAATCCTACGGCTAAGGTTATGAATACTATTCTACGCATGACTTAGCGATTAGGGGTTTGTAGTACCTTTGCTTCCAAAGTTTCCAATCGCTTTAGAAGAGTGTTAATGCTTTGCTGTTGCGCTTCAATAATGATTTGTTGTTCTTGAATGGCTTTGATGGCTACTACACTAAAGCCTACGTAATCAATGCCGTAAATATCATCAGCCTCTGAGTAGTGCACTAGCTCCGGGAATAAGGGGCTTACTTCTTGAGCCACAAACCCAATGGTTTTTTCGGAAGTACGAGCATTACGATAGCGATAGGTTAAGGGATGTAACTGCTTCAGTTGAGGAAGTACCTGATCTAAGTTCTCAGCACCCTGCTTCATACGTCCGTCGGAACTTTGGACATAGGCACCAGTATTTGCATTAAAAAAGCCTCGTAACTCACCTCCGTAGTGTAAGCGTAATGAGAATCCATGGGTGATATCCCAATCTTCATTAGCTGTACCGTCACTAAAGCGTAACCCTCTACCCACTGACTGACCGCGCTGACCAATATGTAAGCGAGCAGTGGGGTTATCTACTCGTACCCCCACATTGCCATTGCCCTGGAAGGTCATGATATTTCCAGTGGTGCTATGCAGTATATTTAACTGCTCAGCGTCAATATTAGAGGTATTGTACCCAGCGATAGACCAAGATCTAAAACCGGTATTACGAAAAGTAAGCCGGGCAAAGTCGTCTTCAGACTCGAAGAGGGTAAGCTGAGCACTATTAGCCGTACTATTATGGAAAATATCTAATCGTCCGCTCGGAGTTGCAAGTCCCCCAAGTGCAATTCGCCCATCCTGCCTCATGACTATTCGTGGAGTTCCGCTGTCACTACCACTTTCTTTACTAGAGAATATCAAAGCTTCTCCAGTGCTAGAACCAATATGCCACTGATCACCATTATTCGGAGCGCCAAGTTCTAAGCTTCCCTCAGAAGTATTGACGAATAAGTCTCCGTTTACGTGTAGTTGCTTTTCTGGATTCTCGGTGCCAATGCCAACGGAGCCGCCACGGGTAACTAGGGCTGGACCCAGTGTATCGCCATTGGTTTCAAATAGGCCTCCAATTCCTCCGGCCGAAGCACTCCCGTATATCCCGTAGCCTCCGGCTTGATCACTACTTCCCCAAACACCCGCCTCACCACTTTTACCCGAGCTAAACCCAACCACTCCGTGGCCAGTCTCCGCCGAACCCCAGATAGCTGCCCGGTTTACATCTTCTATACTAGAACCGTTTCCTTGGGTACCCGTCAACGCAAAACCATCGCCCGAATTGGTATTAGCCACTCGAAGAGCAGTTTGACCTTCGTCGGCTACACTCCCCTCAAAAGGCAAGGTGAAGGTACTACTATCGTTGCTATCAGTAGTACTGCCGCTACTGGCAGCGTACAGTGCATAAGGAACCGAAAGGAAGGGGAAAGTTCCGAGATTGATAAAACCATCTCCTGCATCTAATTCTATACCAAGGTGATGAGTATCGCTCCCCCAACTAATATCAGTGAAGGTGCCAGTACCAGCTGTTCCATCCCCGATGGCCAACGTAAAGAGGCCAGTTGCGGTAGTCGTTACTTCGTGCTGCTCTTCGTATACGAGAGTGGTGGGCGTAGCTCCTTGGTAAATACCAATACGAATTATAATCTTTTGGTCAGTCAGCGGGTCGCCAGTTGCACTTCGGGCTACAGCCTGATAATTAATTGCTTGGGGGGCTTGCGCTAACAATGGAGTGATATTAAGTAGCCAGCCGAATACGATAAATAAAACAGTGAGGTATGATTTAAGAAAGCGTAACATAGGATTCATCTTAGTGCTTGATTAGAATCCTAAAACTTCTAATTTCTGTGCAAGAATAAATCACGGTTTTCGGTGATTTATCAATATCACCGAAAACTATGAGAAAAGTCCTAGTTTGTTTTCTGAGGCAAGAAAGAAGAGCTAAATAGCTGGGAATAACTATTAATTGAGCAGCTTGTGCTCTACCGTGAAGCGTACTAGTCCGGCGGTATTGCGCACGTTGAGCTTGTGCAGTAAGTTTTTCCGGTGGGTTTCTACGGTATTTAGGCTGATGAAGAGCTTATCGGCAATTTCCTGGGTCGTATACTCTTCTACAATTAGTGCCAACACCTCCTTTTCCCGACGGGTAAGTTTAGGAATATGGGTGTGAGATCGTTTGTTCTCGGGCATTATACCCTGAATAAGGGCTTGGGTGACTTCTTCGCCTAGAAAGGTTTCACCTTGGTGTACAGTTTTAATAGCCTGCTGTAAGGTTTCTTTATCGCTGTTTTTAAGCACGTAGCCTTTGGCCCCGTTACTTAGCATGCTACTAATAAAGCTGCCTTCGCTATGGGTGGTCAGGGCAATGACTTTAATGTCGGGGTGGGTGGCAGTTATTTTTTTACATACTTCTACCCCGTCCATATCAGGCAGGTTAATATCTAGCAATACCACCTGAGGATTCGCCATTTGACATTGCACTAGTGCTTCGGCACCGTTTAGGCACTTACCCACTACCTGGATTTCGTCGATATCAGAAAAAATAGCGGCAAGGCCGTCGATAAACATCTGGTGGTCGTCTACCAGCAGGGTACGAATAGTTGGTTCCGAGGGCATTTCCATGATTTGGTAAACTGATTATACTAAAGCGACTTCCTGCCTCACCGGAGCTTCTACGGTTACAGTGGTTCCCCGACTCGGTGCAGCGTCAATGCTCAGCATGCCATTAATGTACTTCACACGTGATTCTAAGCTACGCAAGCCGAGGCCGTCTTTCGCCCGGGCATTTGCTAGATCAAAACCTACTCCATCGTCTTCTACCACCAAGGTTAGTAATTCTTCGTGTACTGAAAGTTGTACAATAATTTCCTGAGCCTGGGCGTGCTTACGAATATTGCTCAGCAATTCCTGGACGATGCGATAAATAGTGATCTCTACTTTTTCTTCTAGTCGATCATTCATGTCGTACACCTGAAAATCTACGTGGATTCTGGTATTTTTTTCTAATGATGAGCAACTATCCTGAATGGCAGGGACAAGCCCGAACTTTACCAGCGCACCGGGCATCATATCGTGGGCAATCTTTCGTACTTCGTGGCAGGCTTCGTCTAACAAATCATTGGTGTGACGATAGGCGGATGACTTCTCCGTTTGAATAGAATCTTTCATAGAACTAAATCGCATCTGTACGTTAGCCAGTAGGCTTCCCAGTCCATCGTGTAGGTCTTTGGCAATTCGCTTTCGTTCTTCCTCCTGTCCGGTGACCATCGCATCCATTGAGATAAGCTTCTGTCGCTGCTCTAATTCCTGAATCTTCCGTTGGTTGATCTCTTCATTTTTCTGGGTGATTAATGCCCGGCTTTTCATTCTAGAGCGATAGAACCCAATAGTTACCAATATTAAAGCACCTAATAATATGCATCCGATGATAGAAGCAATGAGAAAGGTGTTTTTACGATCTAGTTCGGCTTGTTGCACTTCCCATTCCTGAGTGAGTAGAATAATCTCTTTCTCTTTCTTCTCAGTTTCGTAGCGGGTTTGCAGATCATTGATTTGTAGGGCAATTTCTTCGTTCACAATGCTATCTCGTAGATCAGCGTAGGCTACGTGCGCTTGGTAGGCTTCCTGAAAATTCCCTAGCTGGTTTTGAATTTTAGAAAGTATCCAGTTAGTATCACGCAGTACCTGCTTGGCATCAATTTCCTGACTTATCTGCTTCGCTCGCTGTGCGTAGGGCAATGCTGTATCTGCTTCGCCCGCCTGATTATGTAAAGACGCGACCCTAATTAAACTTTCAGCAATCTCTCTTTGATGCCCTATTTTTTCTCGTACTGCCAACCCCTTCGTTGCGTATTCCAATGATTGATCAGCCTCTCCTAACTCATCGTACACCGCAGCTAAATTATTCAACTGATGGCCGATACCCCATTGGTTATCTAACACTTTGTCTGTTTCGTAAGCTCGCTGATAGTATACCAAAGCACTATCAAACTGCTGCATTTCAAAATAGACACTACCTAAGTTCGATATACAGTTGGCTTGCTGAAGGGGCTTATCTAACTCCTCAAATATTTCTAGTGCTACGTAAGTGAGCTCCAACGATTTCTGATAGTTTTTTAACTTTTTATGAATGATACCCATGCTATTCTGAATATCCGCTAGCATAAAGCGATCATTCTTCTGTTCAGCTAATTGCAAGGCTCTCACATAGTAAGCAAGACTGGTATAAAATTTCCCCTGAAAACTGCTAACCACTCCCATATTAAACAAAGCCTGTAAGGCATTTTCTTCGTGACCAGTACGGGTATGGTAATTCACTGCTTCCTGAAAATAGTATAGCGATGAGTCATAGTTTCCTTCTAGCCGATGAATTAGCCCCCAGTAGTGATGAACTTTGTAAATACGAGCACTGTCTTGCATGTCATGGGCCAACGCTAGTGCTTCATTGGCATAGACATGGCATTTAGGTAGATCATTAAAAAAGTTCTCCCATAGTAACTTAGAATATACCTGAAAGCGGGTAGTGTCCGATATTTCTTGCTGAAGCAAATTTTGTAGGCTGTCAGTTTTAGTTTGAGCTTGGATAAGTACAGAGCTTAAAACAAAATAAGTTGTCACCCCTAAGTAGCGTAATAGTTTTTTCATAGTAGAAAAGCGTAGGTTAAAACTTACGCGCGTTGGTTGCGAATCAGCACTTTCGCTAGTCTCCCAATTTGGTGCTAAATTAGCGTACTTACTGAATATGACTAGATTGAGATTTTATATAAATATAGTGAATATTTAGCTGATACTGAGTAAGCGGCGCACGAAATGGATACTAAACGCATAATCAATCGGCTATATCCGGGAATTCTGGCAGTGAGAAACTAATTTTGTGCTGTCGTTGTAAAATAGGCGCATAGCAGAAAAGAAATGAGCAAACTTACTGAAGAAATAGCTAAGCGGCGTACGTTTGGCATTATCAGTCACCCGGATGCGGGCAAGACTACTCTTACCGAGAAACTATTATTGTTTGGCGGAGCCATTCAGACGGCTGGGGCCGTGAAGTCTAACAAAATTGACCGTCACGCTACCTCTGACTTTATGGAGATTGAGAAACAGCGGGGCATCTCGGTAGCCACCTCCGTGATGGGTTTTATGTATAGAAACGGGGGCGATCCGGTAAAGATCAATCTACTGGATACTCCCGGTCACCAGGATTTTGCCGAAGACACCTACCGCACTCTTACTGCCGTGGATAGCGTAGTGATGGTCATTGACTGTGTAAAGGGGGTGGAGATACAAACGGAGAAGTTGATGGAAGTATGTCGGATGCGAAACACGCCGGTGATTGCCTTCATCAATAAACTCGACCGTGAAGGCCGTGACCCTTACGAACTACTGGATGAGATTGAGGAAAAGCTAGATATTCAGGTGCGTCCGCTGAGTTGGCCGATTGGTATGGGTAAGTCATTTAAAGGGGTGTATAGCTTGTACAACAAGAGCTTATTTCTCTTTCAGCCTAGCAAACAGAAGTTGCAAGATGAGGGAGTGCAAATTAGCGACATCCATAGCGCAAAATTGGATCAATATATAGGTGAAGGCTTTGCTGAACAACTACGGGAAGACGAAGAGCTGATTACCGGAGTCTATCCGGAGTTTGATATGCAGGGTTATCTAAATGGCGAAATAGCCCCGGTATTTTTTGGTAGTGCAGTAAATAACTTTGGGGTGAAGGAAATGCTGGATACCTTTGTACATATTGCCCCACCGCCCAAAAGCCGAGAGACTGAAGAACGGGAAGTTGTACCTAACGAAGAGAAGTTTACCGGATTTATCTTCAAAATTCACGCGAACATTGACCCGCGCCACCGCAACCGTATTGCTTTCTTACGGATTTGTTCCGGAAAGTTTGAGCGTAATAAGCCTTACTACCACACCCGTTTGAAGAAAAAATTCAAGTTTTCCAGCGTGACCGCCTTTATGGCGCAGGATAAGGAAATCATTGACGAAGCCTTCCCGGGTGATATTGTAGGATTGTACGATACTGGAAACCTGAAAATTGGTGATACGCTGACTGAAGGCGAAGAAGGCACGTTCAAAGGAATCCCTAGCTTCTCTCCTGAGATGTTCAAGGAGGTGATTAATCAAGATGCGATGAAAACCAAACAGCTGGACAAAGGCTTATCGCAACTGATGGACGAAGGTGTTGCCCAACTATTTTCTTACGAGCTAGGTTCTCGGAAGGTAGTCGGTACGGTAGGGGCACTTCAGTTTGAGGTAATTCAGCATCGGTTGAAGAACGAGTACGGCGCTAGTTGTACCTTCCAATCGATCAATCTATACAAGGCCTGCTGGATTAGCAGCAATGATCCGAAGAAGCTGCGGGAATTTATTGACTCTAAAGAACGACACATCGCCAAAGATAAGGACGGTAAGTACGTCTTCATGGCTGAAACTAAGGCTTGGCTGCAAATGGTACAGGATAATTTTCCCGACATCCAATTCCATTTCACTTCTGAGTTTTAGTCGGTAAAATCCTTTTATGCTCTCTTAGCGAAAAGGGCTTTATGTGCTCTAAATCTTGATCGTGGCTACTTGTGAGAGAATTTCCGTAATTTTAGCAGCAAGCCACTTGAGTAAATGACGTCTGAAATTCTAAGTAGAAAGGGAGCTAGAAAAATAGAGGAAATTCCTGATGAAGTACTGGAGTTACTAAACCAGGGAAAAATAGAAACGGTCAACCTAACCGAATGGCTGGCTGTTGACCAAGCACTATTGGTTAAGAATACTTTTCCGGCACTAGGATTAGAAGAAACTGTGCAGCCTCTGAAGGAAGAGTTAGCTCTTCAAAAAAAGCCATCGACCATGAGCTCAGTAAAGTTGGTTGGTGAGGGTGTATATCGTTCAAGTCAAGAAAAAGGAAATACCGAAATTATTTTTCAAAATCTCTCTCAGCACTCTTCTGATACAATACGCTGCTACGCACCATTTCTGATAGCTTTAAATAATAGTTATCAGATAGAAGAAAAGCTCAACCGACTAAAGCCACTCGTAGCTGATAAGCATTTTGGTGTCCGGGAAGTAGTTTGGATAGCTATACGTCCGGTTATCACTCAGGAATTAAATCACTCCATTGAATTACTGAGCCATTGGACAAACAGTGAAGATGAAAATATAAGAAGGTTTGCGTCTGAGGTTACCCGTCCCCGGGGAGTCTGGTGCAAACACATTGAAAGTTTGAAGGAAAACCCTGATCAAGGACTGCCCATCTTGGAACCACTAAAGGCAGATTCATCAAAGTACGTGCAAGACAGTGTAGGCAATTGGCTGAACGATGCCAGTAAATCAAAACCTGAATTTGTAGCTCAGCTCTGCGACCGATGGCAAACAGAGTCACCTAAGAAAGAAACCGCCAAAATTATAAAGCGAGCCCGAAGAACCATTGATAAGAAGTGATTGTATATTTCATCAGTGGATTAGGAGCCGATGAGCGGGCGTTTCGGTATATTCGGTTACCAGAAGTAGAAACCCGCTTCATTCACTGGGTACCGCCCCAAAGGCAAGAGACTCTTCAACAATACGCATCCCGCTTACTTGATCAGATTGATACAAACCAATCAGTGGTGTTGGTGGGTCTATCTTTTGGGGGGATTGTGGCGCAAGAGCTGGCGAATATGATTGACTGTACGCAATTATTTTTAATTTCTAGTGTGAAGCACCCAAAAGAGCTTAGTCCGCTTTTACAAGTTATTAAACATATTCGAATATACAAATTACTACCTTTTCCCTGGGTAAAGCCAATTTTAAGCTACGTGGCTCCTTATTGGTTCAATGCTGTATTAGATCGGCAACGAACCTTGCTTAGAAGCGTAATTAATGACACTGATAATCAGTTTGCTCAGTGGGCTATTAAAACCATTATGCAGTGGGAAGGAGAACCTTCTCAGACTCCGGTAGTACATTTACATGGCAACCAAGATCGCATTTTTCCTATCCGTTACATACAAAACTGTATTGCGGTAGAAGGAGCAGGTCACTTCATGGTAGTTACCCACGCGAAGAAGATAAGCAAGCTGATACATAAATACTTAAACCAGCAATAATCATGAGTATGGAAGAACGTCACTGTCTGGAATGCGATACTCCTCTGCGCGGGCGTATGGATCAGAAGTTCTGCTCCGATCAGTGTCGCAACAGTTATCATAACCGCCAAAATAGTGATGCCAATAAACTGATAAGAAATATTAATAATGCGCTACGAAAAAATCGACGCATTTTAGCTGAACTTAACCCAAATGGAAAAGCGCGAGTTCGCCGCGATGTACTAGCCCGAAAAGGTTTTAACTTCAATTATTACACCAACATCTATCAAACCAAAAGCGGCACTACTTACTATTTTTGCTACGATCAGGGCTACATCATTTCTGATGAAAAGTACTTCACACTAGTAAAAAAAGAAGAATACATTGACTAGTTTTTTATACAGCTTGTTATTTTCTCAGTAATAAAATATGCTATAAAGAATACTATCTTACTTGGTAAGATAGACGAACGCTTTTTATCGAAAAAGTGTTATAGAAGTGGTTGTATAAATTCAGCAAAAAATAATTTTCATCTTGATTTAAGTAAGAGTTCATTTTTTAATTTTACTCTTCTTATTAACATTTTTTATTACATAAGTTATATTTTAATAAATACTTTGTTTTCTGCTGAATTTTTATGAAATTTAGAACTGAAAAGAGTTATATCTGAAAAATAAGTTATAGAACAGATTTTTTGTTATACTCTATTATTTACAGCATTTTTCAGTATTAGGATTTTATAAGGGCAAAGTCGCTTGCCTAAGTTTCAAGTAAGGGGGTACCAGTGAAATTAATACTTCCCACCTCCTTTTTCTAGTAATGTACTGTTTTCCGTTTTACGGAATGAATAGTATTAATGGTTAGCAAGTTATTTGCAACCATCTCAGTAACTGTGTAAAATATCAATTTATATGAATAAATAAATAATATTTGATATTTTATAGAGTTATACTATAGAGTACACACTCACAAAACATATACTTATCTAGAATTACCTATGAAAAAAACGATCCAGGGAACGCTAATTACAATGTTATCGGTTGCATTGACTGCGATTAGCTGTGCCGAAAAGACTCAAATCATTACTACCGAAGAGGTTCAGAATCTGCCCGTTACTCAGATTTTAATGCGGGATACTACCCTCCAACGGGAGTACGTTGCTGATATTCAGGCAATACAAAATGTTGAGTTGCGTGCTCGGGTTCCTGGTTTTTTGGAAAGAATATACGTCGATGAAGGACAGGAAGTAAAGAAAGGACAATTACTATTTAAGATAAACGATGAAGAATATAAAGCTGAATTAGCGAAAGCGAAAGCTTATCTACAAAATACCATTGCTGAGGCTAAGGCAGTAGAGTTAGAAGTTGACCGCCTGAGAGTGCTGGTCGACAAGAATGTAATTTCTAAAACCGAATTGGATGTAGCTCTGGCTAGGCACGATGCGGTAAAAGCTCGTATTGCTGAAGCCCGATCTGCCGAGACTAACGCTACCATGCGAGTTTCTTACACTAGTATCCGGGCTCCCTTTGATGGAATTATCGACCGTATTCCTCTAAAAACCGGGAGTTTAATTGAGCACGGCACATTATTAACTACTGCTTCGGATGTGAGCAACGTATTTGCCTATTTTTATGTATCAGAAAGTGAGTACTTGCAGTACATGAAAACCCGCGGGAATCCTGAAGCCAATTCAAATGAAGTACAACTTGTGTTAGCCGATGGTTCTAATTACCCGCATACTGGTAAGATAGAGACGATGGAAGGAGAGTTTAAAGCCAGCACTGGTTCTATTGCTTTCCGGGCTCGCTTTCCTAATCCCGAGAAAATTCTAAAGCACCGAGCCACCGGGCGTATCAGTCTGTCCAGCACTATTGAAAATGCCGTGATTGTTCCCCAAAAATCGGTATTTGAAATACAGGACAAGAATTATGTATTTATAGTCGACTCCCTCAATCAGGTGACTATGCAAAACTTCGTTCCGAAGACTCGCTTCTCTCATTACTACATAGTAGAGTCTGGTTTAAAGCCTGGCGATCGTATTGTGTTTGAAGGAATCCAGGATCTTCAAGAAGGCATGCAGATTGAACCTCAGCATGTAGGCTTGGATAGTATCATTGCCATGACCAGGCAAGAGGCAGAGTTATTGTAGATAAAGGTTTCATGTACTCGTGTGTTCGTTGAGAAACCTTCTAGATATACGAGTACAGTACAATCATGTCTTAACCACAATCAAAAGAGTCAGGAAATAAGCATATATGTTTGATATTTTCATTCGCCGACCAATTCTTTCGCTGGTCATCTCTCTATTCATAACCCTATTAGGAGCTCTTTCTTTCTTTACCCTCCCTATTGAGCTTTTTCCCGAAATCGCCCCACCTTCAATAAAGGTACGCGCTAAATATCGTGGTGCCAATGCTGAAGTAGGCTCCAATACTGTAGCCACTCCGTTAGAAAAAGTGATTAACGGAGTACCCGGCATGACTTACATGACCTCAGTTTCCAGTAACCGCGGAACCAACGTCATCAAAATATTTTTTGAGGAAGGTACTGATCCTGACTTGGCCGCCGTAGAAGTTCAAAATCGTGTATCTACGGTAGTGAATGATTTGCCCGAAGAGGTAATAAAGGCAGGGGTGACCACTGAGAAACAGGTGGAAGGCTTACTGATGTATATTAACATTGTGAGTGATGATGAGACTTTAGACGAGAAGTTCATCTATAACTTTACTGATCTCAATGTACTTCAGGAATTACGCCGGGTAGAGGGTGTCGGCTTTGCCGAAATTATGAGTACGAAAGATTACTCAATGCGAATCTGGCTGAAGCCTGACCGGATGACGGCTTACGAAGTATCTACTGAAGAAATAGTTAAGGCGATTCAGAGTCAGAATATTGAAGCGGCTCCGGGACTTACCGGAATCAGTAATGATCGGGCACCCCAGGTGCTTCAGTATGTTTTGCGCTATACCGGAAAGTTTTATGAACCTGCCCAATACGAGCAGTTGGTGATCAGGGCGAGTGATGATGGCTCTATTTTGCGGCTTAAAGATGTAGCTGACGTAGAATTGGGTAATCTTAATTATGGTAGAATTGCCCGTACCGATGGACAGCCCTCGGCTTCTATCATGATTATTCAGCAGCCAGGTTCCAATGCGAGTGCGGTTATCCAACGAGTGAAGGAAAAACTATCCAGCTTGAAAGCGAGTACGTTCCCGCCGGGTATGGAGTATAAAATTACGTATGATGTATCCCGCTTTTTAGATGCTTCTATCAACGAGGTAGTTCGTACGCTGGTTGAGGCGTTCCTTCTAGTGTTCTTAGTGGTATTCATCTTTCTTCAAGATTTCCGCTCTACGCTGATTCCAGCTTTGGCGGTTCCAGTGGCTCTTATCGGAACACTCTTCTTCATTCAGCAACTGGGTTTTTCTATCAACCTGCTTACATTATTTGCACTGGTGCTAGCCATCGGTATTGTGGTAGATAATGCCATTGTTGTAGTGGAAGCCGTGCACGCGAAGATGGAAGAGGAGAACATGGGAGCCAAAGAAGCTACGTTTGCTGCCATGCATGAGATCAGTGGGGCGATTATCTCGATTACCTTGGTTATGTCAGCCGTATTTGTCCCAGTAGCATTTATGTCTGGCCCGGTCGGCATATTTTATCGGCAATTCTCGCTGACAATGGCGATTGCTATTGTGATTTCAGGAGTAAATGCACTCACCCTTACGCCAGCTCTTTGCGCCTTAATGCTTCGCAATAATCACGGTAAGGAGAAGAAAAAGAATCCACTTCAGTGGTTCTTCAATAAATTTAATAAGGGTTATAATTCCTTTGCAAATGGTTACCGAGGTAGTGTTTCATATCTAGCAGGACGACGAGTGATTACGGTGCTAATATTAGTTGTTTTTTTTGCAGCTACTTGGGGAGTAAGTAGAGTACTACCTACGGGCTTTATCCCAACTGAAGATCAGGGGATGATCTACGTAAATGTAACTACTCCAGCGGGGGCTACCGTAGAACGCACCAAACGAGTGCTAGATGATGTACAGCGCACAGCTAACCAGATTGGAGCAGTAAGCTCGGTGTCAACTCTAGCCGGATATAGTCTCACCAACGGACTTTCAGGGGCATCATACGGAATGGGTATGATCAACCTTAAGTCTTGGGAAGAACGAGAAGAAACCATTCAGGAGATTGTTCAGCATTTAGAAGAAAAGACCAAATACATCACTGATGCTAAGGTCGCCTTCTTTTTGCCACCTACTGTACCTGGTTTCGGTAACTCCAGTGGGTTTCAGATGAAAGTACTCGACCGTACCGGAAGTGGTAATCTACCCCGTACAGAGCAGGTAACCCTCAATTTTATTGAGAAATTGATCGAGACTCCAGAAATCGCTAACGCTTACACTGACTTTGACCCGAATTTTCCTCAGTACCTAGTGCGAGTTGACCAGGATATGGCAGCTAAGAAAGGGATTACCATTAATCGGGCTATGCGAACCATGCAAACCTTGGTAGGGGGGGTGTACGTTTCCGATTTTGTGCGCTTTGGTCAGATGTACGACGTCATGATTCAGGCTTCACCCGAGTACCGTACTAAGCCCGAAGATCTGCTCAAGTTAAATATCAAGAATGACCAAGGGGAGATGGTACCTTACTCTACCTTTATTTCGATGGAACGGGTATACGGACCTGAACAACTTACCCGGTTCAATATGTATACTTCGGCTACGGTGAAAGGGGGGGCAGCTCCTGGGTATAGTAGTGGTGATGTAATTGCCGCCATCAACCGGGTAGCCACCGAAGAACTACCTCGAGGATATGTACATGATTGGTACGGTATGACTCGTGAGGAAGTAGGTGCGGGAGACCAGTCACTCTACATTTTCTTAATTTGTTTATTGTTCGTGTACTTACTATTGGCAGCTCAATACGAGAGCTTCTTACTCCCTCTTCCGGTAATCTTATCATTACCACTGGGAGTATTTGGTGCCTTCTTTTCTTTGTACCTATTAGACTTACAAAATAACATTTATGCTCAGGTAGCACTAATCATGCTGATTGGTCTTCTCGGCAAGAACGCTATTCTGATTATAGAGTTTGCCATTCAGCGGCGGCAAGCCGGATATTCCGTATTACGAGCTGCCGTAGAAGGCTCTGTAGCGCGCCTTCGCCCAATTTTGATGACATCCTTTGCCTTCATCGTCGGTCTCATTCCGCTTTGTCTTGCTACTGGGGCTGGTGCTTTGGGGAATCGTTCTATTGGAACTGCTGCTGCCGGAGGTATGCTAATTGGAACTATTTTTGGGGTATTCATTATTCCGGGATTGTACGTACTGTTTGCTTCATTTGTAGGCAAGAAGCACGATAAGAAAACGTATCGTCCGGAACCCAAGCCAGAGATAGATATGACTCTTTCTAGCAACTAATCCTAATCAAAATTTGGAAATAGGGAGGTGTATAGCGTGTCATCAGTGAGCGCACTGCACAATTTACTGATAGTATAAATTTTTATATGCCCGTTCAACAGATACTGATCAAATCGATTTATGGCCTTATTTTTTTGGCTATTGTTAGCAGTTGTAAAATCACTGAGCCTCAAATACCATCACTAACTCCAATGCCCTCAGCATTTGAGGGTAGTACTGACTCGGTAAGTATTGGAGATATTTCCTGGCAAGACTTTTTCTCAGACCCGTATTTGGTAGCATTGATTGATACGGGTATTAATCATAACCTGGATCTGAAGTCGGCAGTGCAGCGTATTGAAATTGCCCGAACTGAATACGATATTCGTCAGGGAGCACTGTTGCCCTCATTAGATGCCCGCTTCCGAGCCCGGTCAGGTGAGGCTCTTAGAAATAATGTACTGAGAGGGACAATTAACGGCGATCAGAATGGAGATGCTCAGCGAGAAAACTATTTTTTAGGATTTCAAAGTACCTGGGAAGCTGATTTGTGGGGAAAACTGAGAAGCCGGAGAGAAGCAGCCTACGCCCGTTTCTTGGCTACTGAGAAAGGTAAGCACTTAGTCACTACGGCTTTAGTAGCCGAGATTGCTCGGTTATATTATGAGTTACTAGGGTTGGATTATGAGCTAGAAACCATTAGAAAAAACATTGCGCTACAGGAAGTTGGGCAGGAAGTCATTCAGATTCAGAAATTGGGCGGACGGGCTACCGAACTAGCTGTGCAGCAGTTTCAGGCGCAACTATTGGGTACCCGAAGTCTTCAGTACGAGCGACAGCAGCGGATTGTAGAAGTAGAAAATCAGCTAAACTTACTGTTAGGTCGCTACCCTCAACCAATTGAACGAGGCGATTCTATTCTCAACCAGAGGTTACCCGAATTTGTTGAAGCGGGGATACCCTCCAATTTAATTCGCCGCCGCCCCGATATTCAGCAAGCAGAACTAGTGTTGACCGCAGCTCGAGCTGATGTAGATGCTGCTAAGGCTGCATTTCTACCGTCGCTTACCCTTACACCCTACTTGGGGTTTCAAACGCAATCATTCCCCTCTTTATTTACCACCCCTGAGTCATTAATATTGGGAATGCTAGGAGGTGTCACCGCGCCAATATTTCAGCAAAGGCAGCTCAAAGCCGACTACTCACGGATGGTAGCTCAAAATTTTCAAGCATTTTATAATTATCAGCAGTCAATCCTAACGGGCTATCAGGAAGTGCTCACTAGTTTACAGCGGGTAGAAAATTTTAAGCAGGCTTACGAACTGCGCGAGCAAGAAGCACAAGTGTTACTCAACGCAGTAAGTACTTCCAACGATTTATTTGCGGCTGGCTACGCAACGTATTTGGAAGTAATTACCGCTCAAGAACGAGTGTTGGAGGCGGAATTGAATATGATTAATACTCGCAAAGAAATTTTTTTAGCACTCACCTCTCTCTATCAAGCGCTGGGTGGTGGCTGGCAGTAGCTAGTTGTCATCAAGTTGCCAAATCCTCTCGTTAAGCGTATTCAAGGCAGGTTTTTGCTTTTGTAAGCTTTATATCTCTAGAAAAGGATAGTATCTTGCCTTGCTCAGTAACGTATTATCTAATCTATTTCTATGAAACTACTAACAACCAGTTTCCTGCCCATACCGGTGGCTATCCTTCTAATTTCTCCGGTGCTAGCCCAATCTAATCATTCTCTTACTTCACCGAACGGTAAAATCCAGGTGGAAATAAACCTTGGTGACCAAATTACTTTTTCCATTAATCATGAGTCTGACCCAGTAATCACACCAACTTCCATTGCTTTAATGCTGGAAGATGAAACCTTAGGTGAGAAGCCTCGCCTTAGAAATAAAAAGACAAATGAAGTAGACGAAACTGTGGAAGCTCCTTTTTATAAACGTAGCGAAATTCGCGACCATTACAATGAACTCACCCTCAACTTTCGAGGAAATTATAGTGTGATTTTTCGGGCTTACGATGAAGGTGCTGCTTACCGATTTGCTACTAACCGAAAGGGCGAACTCACAATCAAAAACGAACAGGCTGGGTTTAGTTTTGCTAATAACGTCCAAACCTGGGCAGCTTACGCCAATGCCGAAGATTTTAGCAGCTTTGAACCACAGTTTGAGACATCTTTCGAGAATACCTATGAAAAAGAAACTATTTCGCAGTTAGATGACCAACGGCTAGTGATTCTTCCCACTTTGGTGGACGTGGGCAACGGTAAGAAGGTCTGCATTACGGAGGCTGATTTAGAAGATTATCCGGGTATGTATCTCAATATACGTGGTGAAGGAAACTCATTCCAGGGAGTGTTTGCGCCCTACCCTAAAAAAGAGGAGCAAGGTGGGCACAACAACTTGCAGATGCGCGTGGTAGAACGGGAAGAGTATATCGCCAAAGTCCCAGGTCAGCGATCGTACCCTTGGAGAGTAATGGTAATCTCGGAAGAAGACAAGCAGTTAGCGGATAGTGACTTGGTGTACTTACTGGCGTCTCCATCACGAGTAGAAGACATTTCCTGGATAAAACCGGGTAAAGTAGCCTGGGACTGGTGGAATGCCTGGAACCTATACGGAGTAGATTTTGAAGCAGGAATCAATAACGAGACCTATAAGTATTACATAGATTTTGCGGCTAAACAAGGCATCGGTTACGTCATCTTAGATGAAGGCTGGAACGTAACTGGTGCAGCTGACCTGATGCAGGTAATCCCAGAGATTGATCTAGAAGAGCTGGTAGCCTACGGAAGAGATAAAGGAGTAGACATTGTACTTTGGGCGGGTTATCAGGCTTTTGAGCCCGACATGGAAAACGTTTGTCGTCACTTTTCCGAAATGGGCGTGAAGGGTTTTAAAGTTGACTTTATGGATCGGGACGATCAGGAAGTGGTGAACTTTTACTACAAAGCAGCTGAATTGGGAGCAAAATACCAGTTGTTCATGGACTTTCACGGAGCGTTTAAACCTACTGGACTCAACCGCACTTACCCTAATGTGCTCAACTTTGAAGGGGTACATGGTTTGGAGCAAATGAAGTGGGACACTCCCGATGTAGATCAAGTAACCTACGACGTAGAAATTCCCTTCATCCGGATGGTAGCTGGCCCAATGGACTACACCCAGGGAGCCATGCGTAACGCAATCAAAGAGAATTACTATCCGGCGTTTACCGAACCCATGAGCCAGGGCACCCGCTGCCGACAGTTGGCTGAGTACGTAATCTTCGAGTCTCCCTTTAATATGCTGTGTGATGACCCTACCGCTTACGAAGAAGAACCCGAATGCACCGACTTTATTGCGGCAGTACCAACTGTCTGGGACGAAACTGTGGTACTAGACGGAAAAGTAGGCGACTACGTAGCTATTGCCCGCCGTAGTAGAGATGAGTGGTACGTAGGTGTGTTAACGGACTGGGAGGCCCGCGAAATGACGCTAGATTTATCGTTCTTAGGAGAAGAAAGTTATCAGGCAGAAGTTTTTCAAGACGGTATTAACGCCCACAAAACAGCTCAGGATTACCAAAAAACATCTATGGAAGTGCCCGACAACCATCAAATTACTGTAAAAATGGCACCTGGTGGTGGCTACGCAGCCCGGATTTATTCGGAATAGTAATTCTCATTCCCCCTTTTCCAAAAGGGTCGCTGCGACCGACGCCCGGTGGAACCGGGTAAGGGGGATTTTCAGCAAGTACAATCTTACCTTTGTAAATAACCTGTCTTATGAAAACACTCAGCATACTAATTATCAGTCTCATTTTCACTCATATTCTCATTGCTCAATCCCAAGAAGAGCAAGCCGTAGCTGACGCCGTAGAAATACTACGTACGGCGATTGTAGATGCCGACGAAGCTGCCCTGAAAGAAATTACATTGAATGAACTCACTTACGGTCATTCTAGCGGATTACTAGAAAACAAGTCTGAGTTTGTAGAGGCTCTGGTCAGCGGAAAGTCTGATTTCAAGAATATGGATCTGATCAACCAAACTGTCACCATAGTGAATGAAACCGCTTTGGTTCGTCACGAGTTAAAGGCGGATGTAGTCGATAGTGGAAATCCGGCGAGTATCCACTTAGGAGTACTGCTCGTTTGGCAAAAACAAGAAAATGAATGGAAACTTCTGGCTCGACAAGCTTACAAGCTGTAATATTCACCCGATGTGGGTTTGAATGTGTCTTTGGCAGAATATTATCTTATCTTTACAATACTTCTCAGAAGTAAATTTCACAAACACTACAAACCTTGTTATGAAAAGATTTTTCTCTTCCCTTCTAGCAATTGGGTTATTGCTAGTGATTATTCACGATAATTACGCCCAGCGGAGAAATCGCAATAGCGAAAGCAGTCCATCCAGTACGATGGCTGATTCTACATTTGCCGGACTTGAATTTCGTAGCCTTGGCCCAGGTTTTATGTCGGGGCGCATTGGCGATGTAGCCATTCATCCTGAAGACCCCAACACCTGGTACGTCGCTGTCGGCTCCGGTGGTGTCTGGAAAACGACCAATGCAGGTGTCACTTTCGAGCCTATTTTTGACGGGCAGGGCTCCTACTCAATCGGCTGTGTAACGGTTGATCCGGTGAACCCCCACATTGTATGGGTAGGAACTGGAGAGAATGTCGGAGGCCGCCACGTGGGCTACGGTGACGGAATCTATCGTAGTGCCGATGGTGGGCAGACCTGGGAGAATATGGGACTAAAAGCATCGGAGCATATCTCTAAGATTATTGTTCACCCTGATAATTCGGATGTAGTTTGGGTAGCTGCTCAGGGTCCACTTTGGAATAAAGGTGGTGAAAGAGGTATATACAAATCTACCGACGGGGGTAAGACTTGGAACAAAACACTAGGCGACGACGAATGGATTGGTGTAACCGATCTTATGATTGATCCTCGTAACCCCGATTGGATGTACGCCGCTACCTGGCAGCGTCACCGAACCGTTGCTTCCTACTTAGGTGGTGGCCCAGGTTCAGGCATTCACCGTAGCCAAGATGGGGGAGAAACTTGGGAAGAGTTGACTACTGGCTTGCCCGACGGCAATATGGGTAAAATTGGTTTAGCGATCTCGCCTCAGCAACCCGATGTTGTGTATGCTGCAATTGAGCTAGACCTCCGCGAAGGAGGGGTATATCGCTCGGCTGACCGAGGTAGCACTTGGGAGAAACGGTCAGATGCCGTAGCCGGAGCCACTGGGCCCCATTATTATCAAGAACTTTACGCCTCGCCCCATCAGTTTGAGCGGCTGTATCTGGTTGATTCTCATATGCAGTACTCCGAAGACGGTGGAAAAACCTTTAAGCGGTTGAACAATGCTCACAAGCACGGTGATAACCACGCCGTCGCCTTCCGAGAAGATGACCCTGAATATTTATTAGTTGGTACCGACGGTGGACTGTACGAAAGCTTTGACCTGGGAGCAAATTGGCGCTTTATGGAAAACCTACCAATTACGCAGTTCTATAAAATTGCTTTAGATGACGCTGAGCCGTTTTACAATATTTACGGTGGAACGCAGGACAATAGCACTCAGGGTGGCCCATCCCAAACTGATAACGTACACGGCATTCAAAATTCTGATTGGCGAGTGGTGCTTAACTGGGATGGACATCAACCCGCCACTGAACCCGGTAATCCCGACATTGTGTACGCGGAACGGCAGGAAGGAACGCTGTCACGCATTGATATGACTACTGGTGAAGTGGTAGATATTCAGCCTCAGCCCGGTGTAGATGAAGACTACGAACGCTTCAACTGGGACTCTCCGATTTTGGTAAGCCCCCACAATCCTAAGCGGATATACTTCGCTTCCCAACGAGTATGGCGGTCGGATAACCGGGGCGATGAGTGGCAAGCTATTTCCGGTGACCTTACCAAAGATCAGGAGCGCTTTGCTCTACCGATTATGGGGCGAACCCAGAGCTGGGAAGGTTCCTGGGACGTAGGTGCTATGTCTAATTACAATACAATTACTTCGCTAGCTGAATCGCCTCAGCAAGAGGGTTTGATCTACGCCGGAACCGACGATGGAATTGTACAGGTGACTGAAGACGGGGGAGTTAACTGGCGAAAGATTGATGTGGGTAGTATGTCAGGCGTTCCAGCTACCGCTTTTGTAAACGATATTAAGGCTGACCTACATGACGCCAATACAGTTTACGTAGTATTGGATAACCATAAGTACGGTGATTTTCAACCGTATCTGGTGAAGAGTACTGACCGAGGACGTACCTGGCAATTTATGGCAACTGACCTTCCAGATCGCACGTTGTTGTGGCGTATTGTACAAGATCACGTAGATAAAAATCTCATGTTCCTAGCGACTGAATTCGGAATTTACTTTACTAACGACGGAGGGTCGCAGTGGACAGAACTGACCGGAGGCTTACCCACCATTTCGTTCCGGGACTTGGCGATTCAAAAACGAGAAAACGATTTGGTCGCGGCTTCTTTCGGTCGGGGAATCTTTATTCTAGACGATTATACTGCGCTACGAAACCTATCCGAAGAGCAACTGCTGGCTGAAGCCACACTGTTTGAACCTCAAGATGCCGACTGGTACGTTCCCCGTTCTCACCTGAGTTTTGATGATGAAAAAGGTTCGCAAGGGGCTTCTCACTTTGTGGCTCCTAATCCGCCTTTCGGCGCGGTCTTTACCTATCATCTGAAAGATGGGCTTACAACTCAGGAAGAGCAACGAATGAAGCGGGAAAAAACCTTGAACGCTCAGAATCAAAATGTGCCGTTCCCCGGCTGGGAGAACTTGGCAGCGGAGGTTAAGCAGGCAGCGCCTAAGGTTTGGATAGCCGTAAAAGACGGGCAAGGTAATGCAATACGGCGAGTAGAAGGATCAACCGAAAGTGGACTCCATCGGGTAGCCTGGGATCTGCGATATCCGTCGCCCTACCCTATTCATCTGGAGCAGCAATCCGGTAGCGATGAACAACCTCCACAAGGGATGATGGTCGCCCCCGGTACCTACACTGCTACCCTGTACAAGCAGGTGGGCGGCGAGGTAACCGAACTCTCCGAGTCGGTGAACTTTGATGTGATTCCTCTGCGCGAAGGAGCACTGGAGGGTGCGCCAGCCCAAGAAGTAGCTCAATTCTGGCGATCGTACGAGGATGCACTTCGTTCGGCTACTGCACTGGAGGTTTCTCTAGATAATGCTCTTACTCGAGCCAATCGGATGCAGGTTGCTTTAGCTCAGGCTCCGGTCGTTCCGGGTTCATTAGATCAGCAACTTCATCAGGTGCAGCAAAGTCTGCTTACGCTGGAAGAGGAATTGCGAGGAAATCCGGCTAAGTTGAAAGTAGGTGAGAAAACGAAGCCAACCGTAGGGCAGCGTTTATTCTCGCTGGAAATCGGTATCGGTAACTCTACCTATGGCCCTACCGAAACCCACAAAGAACTAATGGCGATTGTCCAAGATCAGATAAAGGAGATACATTCAGAGCTGGAATCTACCAAAAATGAAATGACCGAAATAGCCAAAGCTCTAACGGAAGCCGGTGCCCCCTGGGTAGAAGGCGAACCCGTTCCACCCATCGGCCCGAATAGATAATCGGATAAACTAAGAGCTTGAAAGAAACCTGAGGAAAATGAATTCTTCAGGTTTTTATTTTTGTGATGGTTCTCTGTCCTCGTTAAAAAGTCACCGTCAATCCGCCATTGACCTCTAGGACGGAGCCCGTCATGTAGGATGCGTCGGGGCTAGCGAGGAACCAGGCGACTCCGGCTACCTCCTCCGGCTTACCGGCTCGCTTGAGCGGTAGATGATCATTTTTGATGTAGTTATTCTGGAACCATTCGGTCTCTATTTCATTTTTGCCGTCTTCCTTCACCGACATGGGAGTGTTAATAAAACCGGGTGCAATAGCGTTGGTCAGGATATTTCGCGGAGCCAGTTCTACCGCCAGGACGCGAGTAAGTTGGGTAAGGGCTGCTTTGGCCATTCCGTAGGCAGAGCTGCCGTAAGCCACCCGGTCGTGGTGGATAGAGGTAATATTAATAATTCGTCCGCCATCCTGTAGCAGAGGAATTAGCGCCCGACAGACCTTTACTGTTCCGTACAGCATCACCTGGAGCAGATGATCCCACTTCTTGAAATCAGGGTCTAACAAAGGCACGCTTCGGGAGATGCCCGCGCAGTTGATCAGCGTATGAAAATCAGCGAATTGCTCCTGGGTCTGCTTCTTCAAATTCTCAGTCTGGGCATCGGAGGTAATGTCTACTTCTACGGCTATATGTCCGTCACCTTCTAGTTTGTCAATAACCTGTTGAGTAGCGGCCATTTCGGGAGCACCGACCATTACCTGCCAGCCTTCTTGGGCAAAGCGTTCCGCCGTGGCTTTACCAATTCCGGATGAGCCTCCGATAATGATTACTTTTTTTCTCATAGCATGAAAGACGGATTGATGAGTTAGAAACAATAATATGCATTATCACCCATATCTTTATGATTAAGAGATAGACCTTCCTGTAGGAACATGATTAATCATGTTCCTACACGTTCACCAATCTTCATCACCCTCTCAATCTCTATTTTCCCATTCTCAAAATCAAACTGCACCAAGTCAGCCGGTTGCCCCTCCGATAGAAATATTTCTTCGCCTAAAAATCGGGCAGGATATACCGAAGCCATACTCCAGGCCTGGCTAAGCGAGGCTAGTTGTTCATCTAGCAGATACTGAACGTTCTCCAATAACGATTTGGCAGATCCGGCCAGTAAGCCCGAATCATCACTGATCGCTAAACGTCCATCAGTTTCCAGTACTACTTCTCCGCCAACGTGGGTGGTGTATTCTCCGGACGGCATGCCGCAGAACTGGGTAGCATCGCTCACCAGTAAAGTACGTTCGGGCTTCACCCGCATTACCACTTTCATAAAATTATTTGGTAGATGGAAGCCATCGGCGATAATACTGGCGTACAAGTCATCCTCAGCGAGTTGATCCCATAGCAGATTGGGGTGGCGGGGAAGTTGCGTTGGAACCGCATTCCCCAGATGGGTAGCGAGGGTCGCCCCGGCGTCTACTGCCGAAGCTATCTGTTCAGAATTAGCCAGCGTATGTCCTAAAGCAACCCGGATGCCCACCGCCCGGCATTGCTGAATAAAGGTAGTAGAGCCATCCCATTCGGGAGCTAGCGTAATCAGTTTAATCCGATGGGCTGAAGCCTGTTGAAAGCGTTGGAATAAGTCCCAGTTGGGGGCTTGAATGTATTCACGCGGGTGAGCGCCGCGAGCTCCGTCTTGATTAGAAATAAACGGACCTTCCAGGTGAACTCCACCAACGCAGGCATCCACCAGTGGGTAAGCCTCGCAGGCTTGCCGGATTACATTCAGCAGATGAAGCAGGTTTTCGTCTGAGTTAGTAATGAGCGTAGGAAAGAAATTGGTTACGCCCTGCTTTAGTAACAAATGGACGACATCCAGTATATCCGATGGGGTGAGGGAAAGATCATTGAAGTCCACACCATGGATGCCATTAATCTGCAAGTCAATCAAACCTGGCCCGATGTAGGGTAAGTCTTCGGTTAATTCTTTAAGTTGATCGATCCGTCGGATAATTTCGCCTTCAAGCAGGTATTCTTCCGCCTGCCCGGTAAGGCAATTGATACCGCGAACACTGCTCATGATTTGAGAAAACCTTCCTTTTCCTCGGTACGAGCAGATTCGGCGTCTAGGTACAGTTGACAGTCTTGGTGCGTTCTGAGAATAGAAGCGGGGCAATCGGTGCTGATGGAGCCGTTCAGAGTACTGTCTACTGCTTCTCGCTTGGTGGGGCCGGGCACTACACAGCACAGATATTTTCCGCTCATCAGCGTAGGAATAGTTAGGGTGATGGCCTGGGTAGGCACAATATCCAGTGAAGCAAAGCAGCCATCGTTCACCTGCTGCTGCCGACAGCGCGCATCCAATTCTACTACCTTCACCATCTGAGAATCCTCAAAATCTGCTACTGGAGGATCGTTAAAGGCAATATGTCCATTTTCACCAATCCCAAGACAAACAATATCAATCGGTTTTTCCGCGAGCAAATCAGCATATCGTCGACATTCCTGCTCAGGATTATCATCGCCGTTAATTAGATGAATGGCCTTGAGCTGAACCCGATCAAATATCTTCTCCCGCAGGAAATTAGCAAATCGTTGGGGAGCATCCGCCAGAAGGCCAATGTATTCGTCCATATGAAAAGCGGTAACTTTTGACCAGTCAATTTGGTCGGATTGAGCTAGATACTCCAGTACTTCATTCTGAGAAGGTGCCGCAGCGAATATCATTCGGAGCTCATCTTGCTCGCCAAGTAAAGCGTTTATCCTTTCTTCTACTGCGCTTCCGGCAGCTTGCCCCATTTTCTCTCGAGTACTAAATATATGAGTGTGCATGGTGATTATTGATTAAGGGTGGTGAGCATTTCGTTGACGGGCTGAGAAGCAGTTTTCTGGGTCAGAAAACCAAAGGTTACGTATACAATAATTGAAATCAATAGTGGCAGACTAACTTCTAAAGCCAAACTGTTCAGTTCAACATTTTTGGTGATAATAAATGTAATTAGTCCGGAGGCGATAGAGGTAATGGCTGCTGTTGAACCGCAGCGCCGGAAGGCGGGCAATAATCCGAACAATACGGGTATAGCAATGGGACCAATCAAGGCTCCGAACCAGGTTACAATCAATCCGAATACCCCACCAAATTTTTCGTATTGCAGTGCCACCACAATAGTAAGTAGTGTAAACCCAAACGTAGTAATCCTGGCTACCCGCAGCGAGGCTCGGGCGGATTGAATCTTAGGGGAAACTGCCGGAAGAATATCGCGAGTAATCACTGCCGCAATGGTATTCACATCCGAAGAAGTCATGGACAGAGTATTGGCAAACAATGAGGCTACTACTAAACCGATAAGACCCACCGGTAATAGTTCCAACGTGAGTAAGCCGTATGATTGGGTAGGGTCTTCCAAATCAGGCAGCAGCAGTGGAGCCGCCCAAAGTGGGAATAGCAAGATAAGTGGCCAAACCAGATAGAGGATACCCGAAAGGCGAGCCGCTTTTTTTGCCTCACTTTCATTAGCTGATGAAATGTAGCGGGTAGCCAGATTCCAGGTACCACCGTTATAGCTCAGAAAATTAATAAACAGAAAAGCCAGAGCGAAGCCAACCGTATAGGGGTCATTGAATAAGTCGCCGTTACCTTCGGGAAGTCGATCCCACATACCAAAAATAGAATCCCAGCCTCCGAGCCGCATCACTACTACGACGAACATCACGGTTCCGGCTACAATTTGCACAATGAACTGAGCAAAGTCAGTGATGATTACCGCCCACAGTCCACCAAAGGTAATGTAAATAAGCGATACTCCCCCGGCAATCAGAATCCCAACGGGGATAGAAAGTCCGGTAAAAACTTCCAGCAAAATAGCAATAGCCGCCCACTTAGCTCCTACGTCAAATAGCTTGAGTAGCACTCCACTCCAGGCCATCAACTGCTGGGTAAATAGATTATAGCGAGTTTTTAGATATTCCAGTGGTGACTGAATACGAAACTGCTGCCGCAAACGCACCCATAGTACCGGAAACACTCCCGCACTGGCAATGATGGTAAGTCCAATCGTAAACGCCCACCATACATAAAGCGAGAAGCCATGAGTGTAGGCCAGCCCGGCGTAGGCTACGAATACCGCCCCACTGTACCCCGATACATGATGCGAAATGCCCGATAACCACCAAGGCAAATTACCCCCCGCTACAAAATAGTCTTCTGAGTCCTGATTTTTGAAGTACGACCAGATGCCAATGACGACTAGCGTGAGAAAGAAGAGAACGACTACCAGCAGATCAAACGAGCTTAACTTCATAGTTTTTGGTTATAGCTCAGCTTTCTCTTTGGCTTCTGACATTACTTCTTCTAATATAACCAATTCGCCACCTCGCTGCTTGCTTACGTCCGCGGCAGTCATAAAAGCAAAAATCTCCAGAGTTTCTTCCGCGCTTACCGGAGGCTTACCAGTTTTGAAAAAATTGACAATTTCTACTAATAGCGGACGGTAACCGTCGTAGGGGCCAAGAGGGGCAATTCCGGTTTCGCCGAAAGCAGTGCCACCGTAGCCGAGTTCGCCGCTTCGCATTCCCCGAAAGGTACCGATCCGGCCATCTTTCCACTTACCAGTTACTACATCAACATTTTCGTTATGTTGGCGAGAAACACTTTGGCAGCCAGTGCCCATCACCGTAAATAGAGTTTCCACTCCGTGAATACCGTACCAATACAAGTCAGGGTGGGTAGGTTCCAGATGAGCCGGACTGTAGGTATCGGCCCCAAGCACTTTTCCAATACTTCCGTTGACAACTTCTTGCGCCGACTTCATATAGCGCAACGAAGAAGATGAGAACATCGGCACGCCGTATTTTTCAGCAGCGTTAAACAGGGCGATTGCATCCGGTAAAGAAGCAGCAATAGGCTTGTCAATAAATACTGGTTTTCCGGCCTCAAATACGGGTAAAGCTTGCTCCAGATGCCGCCTTCCGTCGTTGGTTTCTAGCAGCACAAAATCTACTTCGTCCAGTAGGGTAGCAACAGAATCTACAATCTTCACTCCTAGCTGCTGTATCTCTTCCGTATACTTCGGTATGCGGCTTACACTGGATTCAATATCTTTGCTACCGTACGGATAAGCCGCTACCACCGGACAGCCAGCTACATCAGATTCGGCATTGGCATCGTTCAGTACTTTGGTAAAGGCTACACTGTGGGAAGTATCTAATCCGATAATCCCGACTTTTCCGATGACCTTTTGATCTGTTAGAGCAGCAATAGCTGAAGGCTGAGCCAACCCTAAAGCAGCTCCAGACAGTGAGACAGATTTAATAAAATTACGTCGGTTGAGTGACTTCATAGTTAAGGTATTTCTAGACACTAGGCTCCCAGCCAGGTTCGTATTCCCGTCCCCAAAGCTTCATAGCTTCGGGGTCGTTTAGGATTTTCCCATTGCTAGGGTCGCAAGTAAGAGTGCGCTTAGTGCGGTGAGCAATATTTCCCAACTGGCATAGCAAAACACTTTTGTTTCCGTCTTCAATCTCTGAGTGTAGTTCCGCTCCATCGCGAATGCCTTGGTAGAAATTGGTCAGATGATCTACATCTAGGTCAAAGCCGGGACCAGTAGTATCCAATGCCTGGGCCGACTCATAAGTGACTCGTTTTATTTCTTTACCCTTATTGTCAAAGATGGCGTAGCCGTTACCCAAAATTACCACACTACCATTTTCTCCGTGAAAAGAGGCACTAGCCGACATACCTTCAATCGGTTGTCCGTTGCAGCTTCGGCCTTCCCAAGCAATAGTTTTACCGTCCTCAAAATCAAAAGTAGTAATCTGGGTATCGGGCGTTTCCCAATCATCGTCGTAGGCGTAGCGTCCACCGCTAGAATTTACCTGGGTAGGATAATCCACCTCCAGTCCCCAGCGACACAAATCAATAAAGTGCGTACCGTTGTTGAGAATTTCACCAGTACCCCAGTGCCAGAACCAATGCCAGTTATAATGAATCAGATTATCTTGATACGGGCGACGAGGAGCGGGGCCTTGCCACAATTCGTAATCCAGTTCGGCAGGAACAGGAGCCGGTTTTCCTTTACCAATAGATTCGCGGGTGTTTGCATACCAGGCTCGAGCGTAGTAGGGGCGACCGATAGCTCCGTCTTTCACCGCCTGAATGCCTTCTACTACCAAAGGCCACGATCGTCGCTGGTTTCCCATCTGCACCACTTTCCCGTAGCGTTTGGATGCTTCTACTAGCAATTCGCCTTCTTGGGGATTATGGCTACAGGGCTTTTCTACGTAAACGTGTTTACCCGCTTGCAAAGCCATTATCGCCGCTGGGGCGTGCCAGTGATCGGGTGAAGCAATCACCAAAGCATCCAATGACGGATCGTCTAGTGCCTGACGAAAGTCTTTAATTCCTTTAGGGGCATTTTTCTGCCCAGCCGCCGTAGCGGCTTCCACCCCCTTTGCCATCGCGGCATCATCTACGTCGCAGATGTAGGCTACTTCGGCCTGGGGCAAATTGGCAAATCCTTTAGAAAGGGCTGCGCCTCGGCTATTGGTACCCATAATGGCAACTGTAATTTTTTCGTTGGGTGATCTTTCTTTGAAGATGGTAAACGGTTGAGGAGTGAATACGGCTGCCCCGATACTGGCAGCAGTAGCTTGTTTGATAAAATCTCTGCGATGCATGATTGGTAGGTTGTTGTGTTATTACTCGTATGAACTTAAAGAAAATACCGATAAGATAGCGGGTTTGGCTGATTTTATCCTGTATGGTATACATACGTAAGTTAGTAACTGCTAGGAAATTTATTATCTATCCATGAATTTTTGATAAATTCAGGTGACAGCTTTGGTGTTAACTACGACTAACGTTTAACAGCAATTGCTATATCAGCTTCACTATCAATCGTCGCCTAATATGAAAACCCGTACTCGAGTTACCTGGAGTAATGTTATCAAAAAACATAAGGTAGAACCTTTCAAGTATTTAATCCCAGGTAGCTTACAAGATATAGTTTCAGCTGTGCGTGAAGCCGAGAAGTGTGGTCACCGGATTCGGGCAGTGGGTTCGGGGCACTCGTATTCGGATGTAGCTATCACCGATGGACATCTGGTAGATATGTCCCAGTTATGCCGTCAGTTAGAATTAGATAAGAACAAACTGCTGCGGGAACATCAGGAAAAATTCTTGGTGGAAGTAGAAGGAGGAATTACGGTAGAAGCCCTGAACCGAAAGCTTGATCGCCAGAAATTAGCCCTAATAAATATGGGAGCGATTGATGAACAGACCATCTCGGGAGCAATTGCTACCGGAACCCACGGGGCGGGACGTAACCTGCCTGCTTTATCAGGAATGGTTCGATCATTAGTATTGGTGGCGGCAGGAGGTAAAATATACCGAATTGAACCCAGAGCAGGATTTACTGATCCAGCTCAGCACAATGACTCCGATATTGAGCTAATTCAGGATGATGGTGTTTTCCACAGTGTGGTAGTTAGTTTAGGCTGTACAGGTATTGTATATTCTTACATTTTGGAGGTACGTCCGCGATACTGGCTGTACGAAAATCGTCAGCCTGCCAAATGGTCGGAGGTACGTCGGAAGCTAGCCGATGGCTCTATGTTTGATGATTATCCCATAACTATCAATGGTCAGCAGGTAAAGCGTCCTATCCGTAGCTTGTTTATTGTGGTGAACCCTTACGAGCGAAATGGTGATCATACTTGTATGGTCGCCCGCACCTTTGAGATAGAAAAATTTCACTTCCGCACTATCCGCGATCGCACCCGAAATATACTGGCTACTATTGTCAGCAATATTCCGGTTGCTTATTGGATAACCTTATTGGTAGTAAATTATTTACCTCGCTTCATTCCGGCAGCACTCGAACGATCTATGACTGCCCTGAAAGATGATACCTACGTCAATAAATCGCACAAAGTGCTTTTTCAAGGGTTTGAGTACGTGGCTAGCCAAGGACACGGATCAGAATTTGCTTACAACCGATACGAGAATACGTACCTAGATGTAATGAATGTTATTTTTGCTAAGGTAAAGCAACTCTCGGAGAAATATAATGTGTACCCTAGCTCAGCACCTACGCTACGCTTTGTAAAAGCCTCACCAATGTACTTGACTCCCGAACACGAGATGGATGTATGCTACATTGGCAATCCGGTACTGGTAAAGCAAAAAGGAGCTAGTTTAATATTAAACGAATACCAGGATATTCATCTGAAAGCTGGCGGTAAACCTCACTGGGGCAAAATCACCAACCGATTGGAAGGTCGTACCGAACTAATTCGCAAGTGGTATAATAAATTTGAAACCTGGCGCAAGGTGATGCTGCGTTTTAACCCTGATCGAACCTTTCTCAATAGTTTTGCTGAACGCATGCGCCTGGATGAGCCATAGGCAGGAGATAATGACACAGCAGGGAATTTCCAGGTTGGCTTTTTCGTTTTAAAAACAATACGAGCTAGTTGCTCGATGACACTATACTCCCTTCTCCTTTAAAAGTTTAAGCTATTTCTAAAAATTCCTTATGACAAAGGCATCTGGTTATAGTAAAATTCTCTGGAAAGCAACTACCCTTATTGTCTGGTTGGGAGTTATAGGAATGGTAGGCGGGGTAGCTATCTATCTATGGTCTAAAGCAGAGACTAGTCAGATTGAGCAGGTACAACAGTTGCGAAAAGAAATGAATGCCCTCACCGACCGAGATTATCAACTTCAGCATAAAATTGATAGCCTCAATCGGTTAGGAGTAGCGGATTTAGAACTTTTGGAAGACACCACGTCGGTTAATACAGTGGCAGCCTCGCCTCGATAACTCTGACACTACCCACGTAACTAACTATTTTGTTTGTCTTACGTGAATCGTTTTTCCTGCTATATTGAAGAGTTAAAGAGAAAGGTCAAAAGACTGACCTCCCCCGTAAGTATCAATTAATGCTTCTTCTTTTTCTTCAAAATCAACGTACCAGTCCAGATATGGTCGGTGCGGTCACCGCCTTCTTCCAGAAATTGTACTTTGCTATCAGTTATGCCTTCTCCGCTCGCTCCTTCAAACCGACCCGTTCCACCTGTAAACACAAAGGGATCCATAAAAAATGCCCCGTACACTGGGTCATCTTCCAACGGCAATACTTTTCCACTGACAGTAAAGTATAATTCGTCTCCATTGTTAAAAGCAAATACTCCTTCGCCATCGACATACTCTAGGTAAGTAGGGCTTTCGGGGTCAACATCCACGCAGAAGGTAATTTTGGTAGTGAAGCTTCCTAGTTTTTTGGCTACTCCTTCCCCCTCCTGATTATTGAAGAAAGTGTAGGGGGCTGCACAACCTTTTTCTTCCTCTTCGCCTTCATCGGTAGGAGTTAAAGAGGTATGGAAGTCCGCTTCAAGTTTTATCTCCCGTTCTTTGTCTCTATCTCTTTCGGTATCCTTCAGAATATCCTCCAGGAGTTTCTGGCAGGAGAAAAGCATGATGGCACTTAGGGCAATGGTGGTTAGATTGAATGTAGTTTTCATGGTAATTATTGATTAGGTGAAACAACAATTTATCAGTAGGTAAGCACTAAGGTTGGTTAACGATTACTAGCTCTTTGAGAGGTTAAGCTACCTAGTTTATAGATTAAGATTCTTAACAGAAAGTTAGCCCCGTTGGCAGCAAAAATGCTAGCCGATTTGTTGCAACTTTTGGCTTATTTGTTTCAGTGAGGAATTTTTTATGGAATATTTATCAGACACATCCTAATGCCGGACTTCGGAGGGGGAGTAGCCAAACTCCTGGGCAAAAGATCGGCTGAAGTGGGAGAAATCTTTGTAGCCCACCTGTACGGCAATCTCACCGATGGGATCATCAGTACTTTGAAGTAAGGATTTTGCTCGCTGAAGCCGGTGAGTGCGAATATAGCTGGCGGTAGAAGTATCGGTCAGTGCCTTTAGCTTGCGGTGCAATTGAGTACGGCTCATACCAACCTCTCGGCAAAGGTGAAGGGTATCAAACTCCGGTTTGTTCAGATGGTCTTCAATAGTATTGTTGATCTCCTGAAGAAATTGAGCTTCCTGCTGGCTTAATGCATTTAGTTGCTCATCTGGCTCCTCCTCTCCTTTTAACTGGTTTCGTAGCCGTTGGCTCAATGTCGTCAGGTTGGCTAATCGCAGTAGCAATTCTTCCTGATGGAATGGTTTGGTCAGATAGGCATCAGCGCCCTGCCGGAATCCGGTCAGTCGATCTTCTTGGGTGGCTTTGGCCGTCAGCATCATGACGGGAATATGGCTGCTACGGCGATCTTCTTTTAGCTTTTGGCAAACGGCAAAACCGTCCATTTCGGGCATCATTACATCGCAGATAACGACATCAGGAATAGTCTCCCAGGCTTTCTCTAAACCGGCTTTGCCGTTGGCTGCTGTTTGTACTACAAAATCCGGCTGAAGGTAGGAAATGATATACTCTCTTACATCGGCATTATCTTCAATTAGCAGTACGATGGGGAGGCTGCCATTATCCGACTCAGCATTGGGAGCAGTTACTGTTTCTACTGAATTGGACTTTGCTTCTGGCCAAGCAAGGGACGAAGGTATACTATCCTGCGTTACCTCGGCCTGATGATGAATCGGTAGATAGACTGTAAACGTAGTTCCTTTCCCCACTTCGCTATCTACCTCAATACACCCTTCTAGTAAGTGCACTAACTCTTTCACCAAGGCTAGCCCAATGCCGGAGCCTTCCGCCTGACGGATATCAGAGTTATCCACTTGGTAGAAACGATCAAAAACGTGAGATAGCTGATCTTCCGATATTCCTTTTCCTGTATCAGCTATTTGTAGTTGAAGATACTCATCGCCCCGCTCGGTAATTGATGAAGCTGCTACCCTGACACTACCCTGCTCGGGGGTGAATTTAATAGCGTTGGACAATAAATTAATCAGAATTTGCTGCAATTTGGAAGCATCATAATCCATTTGCAACTCTTGGTGCGTAGAGAAGAAAGTCAGGTCAATTTGTTTGCTGTTTGCTAGTGAAGAACAGGATTCGGTGAGGTAGCGTAAAAAACTAATGATGTCTCCTTGCACCCAATCAATCGACAGGCTATTGGTTTCTAATCGGGATAGCTCCAGCAATTGATTAACCAGATTCAGTAGTCGCTGATTGCTACGTTGAATCAATGCTTTTTCTTTTTCGTGCCCCGCAATTTGTTCGGCTACGCCTCCAATTACAGTCAATGGAGTCCGGAACTCGTGAGTGAAGTTGGTGTAGAATTGACTCTTGAAGTGATCCAGCTCCTGTAGCTGCTGGGTTTTTTGCTCCAGCCGCACCTTTTCCCCTTTTACCCGATTATTACGAACACCGAGGATCACTCCGAATAGTAGCAGCGTGAGGAAGAAACCTGAAATGAGAATTAGACTTTCAATATCCGACTCTGAGTAATGCCCTAAAAACACGAAGCTCAGAGCGTAGTAAAACATACTAAGCATAAAGGGGGCAAAAGCCAGTAACAGAACCCCGCTGTACTTTACTTTCTTAATGGCAGCCCAGATACAGATGAATAGGATGTAAATCACCAGTAGCAGTGCCCCCACCCGCAAGTAGGGAAGATAACTACCGTACACTTCTAGCTGAAACAGGGAAGGAAAGATGAAAGGTGTCAAAATGACGATAGAGAAACCTCCAATTAACCAGTGCCCTACTTTACGCAGCAGCGGAAAACAAACCTTAATGTCCAGTAGATAGTGAATATACTTGACTAAACCTGCTAGCGTTAGATAAACACTTATTACGAAGAAGCGTTGAAGGACACCCATTGAGGGTACAACCTTGGGACTATGCTCGAAGTAAGGAGTGGCATCCAATATGGTAATCAGGTTCAAGGCCGCCCCCAACAGAAAAACCCAATAGGCAAAGTTAACACGCTCTCGTTCTACTAGCCACTGAGCAAAAAAGAAGCACACCGGAAAAATAATAACCCCCAGAGTGAAGTATTTATAAATGGTTCGTACCTCTAACTGCTGGGTCTCTTCAGTCGCTGGCTCCTGTACATTCGGTGATGGAGAATATGCCAGCACAATGCTGATTGAAGAGGGTTTTGTATTAGTATTCTCCATTGACATACTATCATTCTCATCAGCCAGTATCTCAATGAATCTAGGTAATTCGTGATCTCGAGTAAGAACATCTAAGACATGAGTACACTGAACCCACAGTAGTACAGTCAGGAGATTAAGTGTTGACTGAAGAAATATACCCATGCTTATGAGAATGATCTCTTTTCTCCAAACATAGTAAATTTTATGCAGTCAATCCTGGATCTTAATTGTGGTTCATCTTCCGAAAAGTCCAACTATTGGAGTTCCATTGAAGTGGTACTTTTGGCGCTTTAACTATTTCTGCTAAATAAGGTCTTTTAATATGCGTATTAGACTAACAGCCTGGTAAACATGACTTGTAACAAAATTACTAGTATTTGAAACATCTGTCCTGTCCGGGAATAGTAGGTAATAGTTAGCTTGCTTGAAATTAACCTATCCATGTTTTATCAGGAGTTTGTTCCACCTCCTGCTCTGAGACCGTATATTCATTTATACGGTGTGCTCAAGGAGGCAACCGTTTCTACCGAACCCATTACTACTTGAATTCCGCTTTTTCCAATCTCAATCTAACCGAGCTCGAGTGAGCACTGAATTCACAATCAAACACTGATCAACTCATCCACAGCTCGTAGTATTTCCAGATCTTTGAGAACCTATCTAAATATCTGATATTCATATACTTATTGAGATGTTTTATTAACCTGCTTAGCATACTTTTCTTTGATAGTATCCGTATAGTGCCCGTTATGAAAGGCAGTAAAGTACAGCATCTCTTGCACAGTAAGTACGCCTAATAGCGGGTGATTCCAGACAGTATACTGTCCCTACTCAGATTCTGACCAGGCTCTGATGCTTTTTAGTAAAGCTTGGCTGGCTTTATTCCACTCTGCCTCTAAAGTAAATTTATCTACTAAAGCATCGCCATTAGGCTGCGTGCTTTGAGGGCCACGAGGGGTTTCCGCCTGAGCGTATTTTTCTTTGTACTCCCGAACGACTTCTTTATAAGAGCGGGAAGGTTGCTCGGCTTCTCTCAATTGCTCTGGTGGCTGACTAAGTAAGCGAGCGGTTCCCATATTGGATTTAGTCAGATGGAAAAGTTCTTCACCAATCGTCCAGCGATTATCTGGCGACTGATGAAGATAAGCTGATGGTAATTCTTCTAGAAAACTACTAACTCGTTGAATGTTTTCAGCTAGTTGGTCTTGCAAAACTTCTAGAGTCATCTAGGTAATCGCCTTAATCTGATCCATCACGTTGTCCCACTCAAATACATCTTTCCAGTCGTCTTTGAAAATACGCGGAATTCCGTAGACAATGGCTTTCTGAGCGGCATCAGAAAATACTCCGCCGGGTAGTTGATCGAATAACAATGCCAACTCAATGTTGATATGACCCAGGAAGAAATCGTAAGCAGCTTCTTTAGGCACTCCCTTGGCTACTACAGTATCTACGGCTTCTTTCATCACAGTAACCACGGCTGCCCCGAAGGTTTCGGACAAAGCGGGTTCCAGAATGCCCATTTGCTCGATTGTGATGCGGTGAGCTTTGGTCACAGGTTTATACATTTCTTTGGCTAATGCTTCACCGACAGTATAATCTTCTTCCGGCCCCTGAATCAAGGCGCACACAATGGTTTGCTTAGCGGCAATGCCCCCGAAGTAGTCGTAGTGGGCTTCCTCGTTGGGTTCCCAGTTAAATACTGATGGATGAGAAGGATGAGCCGCGAAGTAGGTTACATCCTCTCGTGTAGGTAGATGTCCGGCACAGGGAGCGGCTGGGTCGAGGGTCACTGCCATTGCCCCGGGCTTCATTTGGGGAACGATCTTCGCCGATACACTTTGTATAGCGACATCGGGAATAGCCAGAATAACAATATCGGCTTCAGGAAGTACATTTTCAGGTTGAGAAACGCTAACGCCCTTTTCCTGCAAACGGGCAATACCCGCCTCGCTTACTTCTAGATAAGAAACATCATAATTCGCATTTCCTTGAAGGTTGGCGGTGGTTCGCATTCCCATCTTTCCTCCCGCGCCGACTAAAACAGTTTTTTTCATAGTGTGTAATGTTAAAGTGTTATTTATTGTATTTGTACGCTAATGGCGTGATTAAAATAAGTTATGACTTCATCTTAGATATCCCAGATATACTTACTTTGTTATTAGCTTTTTCAAGTCTCTAAATTTCAAGTACTAATGGGCAATGGTCAGATACCTCGGGTTCAAATACTACGTTGAAATCTAAAACTTTGACATGCTCATTGACTAGCATGTAGTCTGCATATTTATTGGTTTTTTTGTAATGAGAGGTGCGTGTTCCTTTTGTGGTTCGAGTAGTAACTAGATCGGTCAATCCGGCTTGAGACAGTATTTTTAATGTTTCGCTGTTTGGCTCTACATTGAAGTCTCCACAAACTATTAAGGGGTCATTATTTTCTGCTACACCTCTAGTAATTGAAACTAGTTTACGAGCTTGTGTAGCTCTTTCTGGGGTATCCATTTTTCCATTCAAGTCACGTAAACCATGCATATGTGCAATAACGATTGGGTTATCTTCATCATAATCAAACACTTTTACCGCATGTGCACTCCGAGATCGGGGATGGTCTCCGTATTCGTGAGCAGAATAAGATTTATGTACAAACCCTTGTGACTGTGCTATAATTGGAAAAGATGTTCGGACAAAAGTGGCAATACCCCATTGAGAAGGAACCTCGCAATCTTCATCCCATAACACCCCTTGGGCAGCCGGACAAAAAATAGCTACATGATCTGGCAATGCAACTTTAACATCCTGAAAAAAATTAGCACGTTGAGGCAACACATGATCGCCATCTTGATAAGTAAGCCAGTCTTTATTTGTCTTGGGACTATGTACAACCTCCTGAAGGCAAAGAATGTCAGGGTCGTCTAGCTTTAAATAAGCAAGTAACTTATCGCATAGTTTTCCTCCCCACCCGTTGAGGCACATGATTTTCATGTTATTTTAAAAAATAATAGATTTTTCGATGGAAGCAGTCCAATGCCTTGCTAATAACTATTGAAGACATTAACACCTGATTAGGCATTTCCATTTACAATAGAGGCAAAGTAATCGATTTTTCCGTTTTGTCCTCCCTTCATGGCTATTTGTAATCCATCGAAACGATCATCGTGAGCGTGAGCCGTACATAGCGGAACTCCAGGAGCAATCGGCATTAGCGTTTCCAACGCGTAGATTCCCAGTTCCTGGGCAATATAACCTGATGTATCTCCTCCGGCACTCACTACTCGTTTTACTGAGGTTTTTTCTAATAATGATTTCAGTATTTTCCCTTGCGCTCCGGCGAGCAAGGCACTGGTAGGCGTTTGGTCTAATCCAAGTGTTTGCTTACGTTCGTTGGTAGTAGCAATACTGGGGTCGTCTGATCCCAAGGCAGTATACATAGCAACGGGTTGTTTTTTACCTAGTGCTTCTAGAGCCAACGTTTCTACTCGTTGTATCTCAGCATCACGCTCATCCGAGTGAACCAATTTCTCACTCCGAATTCGGATGTCGGCAAACCCCTGCTGGATAATCCATCTTAACTGCTTCCCTGTAGTGGGCGAACAGCTACCCGCCATCACAATAATCGGCTCAGCCTTTCCGGGTGAATGGGGTGGTAAAGGTTTTTCTAATAATCCTTGCTGCTGCAGGTAGTTGCAGATAGCATATTCTGTACCCGATGCCCCAACAAGTAACTGCTGATGTTCAGCTCGATTATTCCACAAAACCCGTCCTACAGCTAGTAAGTGCTCTTCATTGTAGGTATCAAAGAGTAGGTAGTCGCCCGATTGTTTCGTTAGTTCGTTCAACTTGGCTTGCTGAGTAGCTTCATCGACCTCCAGCGTAAATAAATCCATCAATTGTACCGGACGCTTAGTTTGTTTTCCCAGATGAAGGCGCAAATCACTTTCATGCATGGGGGTTACCGGATGACGAGCCATAGTAGGGTGACGATCTAACCGATAGGTCACCCCATCTACCCGCGCGAATAGGTTACCGAAGATACAAAAGCGATTGAGCGAGGGCGCACCTACCAGTAGCGGGATATAGTCCGAAGGAAAATGAGAATACGCCAAATCAGTAGCGTGCCCAATGCTGCCCACCTGGGGGGATGAATCGAAAGTAGAGCAGATTTTGTAGTGGAAGAATGCGCTATCAATTTGGCTTAGCTGCTCAAATATGGGTGGAAGATAGTCATCCATTTCTGTCGGAGATAGACTACGACTGATGCCCGCTACACCCACAGCTGATAGTCTTCTTTCAGATCCACTTACGGTATTTTTCAGGCGAAACTCTCGAATTTCTTCTGGGCTGGGTGGTGATAGAAATAGCGCGGTAGGAATCCCATTCAACGCTAATGCTTCCATCACATCGGTTGAGCCAGTAAAATCGTCGCCGTAGAAGCTCAAAAAAATAGGGTGCTGATCAGTAATAGATGAATGAAGTGACATAGGCTATTGTCTTGCTTGGTCTAATTTAAACAGCTTGCGTGAGATTGAAACTAGAAAGTGTGTTTTTTGATACCACCTACCCCTGAACTTATTCATTTTCTGCTCAATTCTAGGTCAACATTAACACCAGAACAAAATCTTTTCTGATTGGGTGGTGATAAAGCTACTCCGGTAAAATCCGAGTGGTAGATAGTATCATTGCATCACAGTGCCAGTTCGGGCAGATAGAAAACCTGAAGTAAATCGGTTTTTGGAGTAATGAAACCCTACGTAGGGAATACAGAAAGATCTGATGACCAGAGCTAGAGTGAGGTGACACTAGATGCTATACACAATATCCATTCAGTTTTAATTAATACAAATCAATAATGAAAACACGATTGAACATACTAGGTATTACCAGCGGTATCATGCTGCTGGTAAGCTGCGGTGAAGTACGAGAGCAGGCCAGTGAGAAATGGAATCTACTGGACGACAAAGTTAATAAACTAGATTCTGTCATCAATTATGAAATAGAAAAAGTAGAGCAATTGGACTCTATAATCAACCATGAAATGGAAAAAGTAAATAAGCTAGATTCTCTGATCGAAGATAAATCCTCAAGAGTAGATTCTATTTTGCGAAGGAACTAGCAGTCTCTTGAAAGAAGATCGACTCAATTACTTAATCACACAATAGTCAACCTGAACCTATGGAGACAGTAATCAAATCAATATTTCTTTTTGGTATCGTTACCAGTGTTATTGCCTGTAATAATCAAAGCAATCAGGCCAAAGAACCAGCAGATGGGGTAGTGTCAGATGCGCTGCCAGACATAGAGCCGCTAGTAGAAGAAGTGCTTACTGCCGAGGAGCAAGCGGCTCTCACTCCCGACGAAGTAATTAGTCTCTTCCGAGAGGGAAATCAACGGTTTATGAGCAACGATTTAACTGCCCGAAACCACTCGGAGCAAGTAAGAAAAAGCACTTATGCCCAGTATCCCAAAGCAATAGTCTTATCCTGTGTGGACAGTAGAGTGCCAGTGGAAGATGTTCTTGATCGTGGAATTGGTGATATTTTCGTAGCAAGGGTAGCCGGTAATTTTGTGAATGAAGATATACTAGGCAGTATGGAATTTGCCTGCAAGGTCTCTGGGTCAAAGCTCATTTTGGTCATGGGGCACGAACACTGCGGAGCAGTGAAAGCAGCGATAGATGATGTCAAGTTAGGTAATATTACTTCCATGCTTACCAAAATAAAACCAGCCGTTGAGATGGTAGACTATACGGGCGAAAAGAATTCAGAAAATCCCGAATTTGTCCATGAGGTATGCGAGAACAATGTTAAAAATACCATCAATCAAATTCAGGAAAAGAGTCCAATTCTGAAGGAAATGCAGAATAATGGAGAAATTAAGATACTAGGAGCAATCTATGACATGGATACGGGCAAGGTCTCGTTTCTGGAAGACTAACCGCACTCTAATTCATGTGAACTATCGGTGTAAAAGTAATAAGTTGGGTACGACTATTTTCGCACTCACAATGTCTTCATCATGATGACTTAGCTACTTATATCGCCCGCCTGTTTAGTAATGGTTTCTTCTTAAAACCTAGAAAAAGCTTTCCTTCCTCCTCGTATACGTAGGAGCGACTAGTAGGACAATATCTGACAGGAGCTGACAACACACTCCGCATAATATCCATATACTCGTAAACGGTACTAGGTGAAACTCTCAACCGAGCGGCCAATTCGTGAGGTTGTCCGGTCGCTCTCATACGAATAAGTTGATCTATTCTATACAGCTTATCAATCATTTTTGAGAACAGCTTGCTCATTCTAGTAGTATTTGAGGTTCTTTATTGGTTGTGCCTTCTATCGTATGCTTTTCTCGATCTAGAGATTACAGATGTATAAATCAAAAGGTTAATTAATAGTAATACTTCTTTATTTAGTTGCTATACTATTATACGTAAGAAACACTTAACTTGTTCAATCTTGCCTAGCGGTTGGAACGCTTAACCAATATGATTAGGCTGGCACTGAGCTTGGAACGTCTTCTAATTTACTATCAGGGCGGACGGCGTATCTTTCTCTCCATCTAATGATGACGGCTTTATGTAAGGGTTACAGAGACCAACAGTCGGCTTAAAATACTACCCAAAAGTCTTCCAGGCAGTTGAACAGAAGTGAACGTAGGGGGTTCTTTAACCGGAAAGAACTATTCACTATGAACGCTAAAGTACTTATCACGGGTGGAACCGGTCTGGTTGGCACTCGTCTTACGCAATTGCTGCAAGAAAAAGGTTATACCGTCACTCATCTCAGTCGCTCAGTTTCGGGTAATGAGAACGTAAAGACCTACCAGTGGAATATTGAGAAAAAAGAGCTAGATCTGGAAGCACTCATCGGGGTAGACTATATCATTCATCTGGCGGGAGCGGGTATCGCTGATAAACGCTGGACGGATCAACGGAAAGAACTCATTCTCAAAAGCCGCACTGAGTCTACTAAATTGCTTCAGAACTCCATTTTAAAGCTAGATAATCATACTATCAAAGCCTTCATATCGGCTTCAGCAGTAGGCTACTACGGAATAGATACCGGAGATACTTGGATGACTGAAGAGATTCCTTCGGGCGATGGGTTTGCGGCGGAAGTAACTCGCCAGTGGGAAGCGGCGGTAGACGAGATTAACCAACTAAATTTACGCGTGGTGAAAATCCGTATCGGTATCGTACTAAGTGAAAAGGGAGGAGCGCTAGTCAAAATTATGCAGCCAATCAAGTTTGGAGTAGGATCACCCTTAGGTCGGGGTAGACAATACCTGAGTTGGATTCATCTGGATGATCTCTGCCAACTATTTATTTTTGCACTAGAACAGAACGATATGCAGGGCGTATACAATGGAGTAGCACCGCATCCAGTTACTAATCAGGAGCTTACAAAAAAGACGGCTGATGTACTAAATAGACCGCTATTTCTGCCAAACGTTCCGACATTTGTCCTAAAATTGATGCTAGGAGAGATGTCCCAAGTTGTAACAGGAGGAAACCGGGTGAGCAATAAAAAGATTCAAGAAGCAGGATTTGAATTCAAGTATACTGAGTTACGCCCTGCACTGGTTGATTTACTGAAATAGAAGTAAGTACCTCGAACGCATTTTTTGCGTTATAGGAAAAGGCAATAATAAAACCGCAAAGAAATGATAACAGAAAGTAACAACGGAGCACCTGAAAAACTACCGGAGAAGAAGATTACCGAAGAAGAATCCCGGATTAAGCAGGCCTTTATGGATCGTGACTGGAATGAGATCAAAACCAACGATTCCTGGGCAGTTTTCAAGATAATGTCGGAATTTGTCGAGGGCTTTGAGAAATTATCGAAGATTGGCCCCTGCGTGACCATTTTCGGTTCAGCCCGCACCCAAGACAACCATCCGTATTACAAAATGGCAGAAGAAATTGCCGCTCTGATTGTGCAGCATGGCTATGGAGTGATTACCGGTGGTGGCCCCGGTATTATGGAAGCTGGAAATAAAGGAGCGAAAAAAGAAGGGGGAAAGTCAGTAGGGGTTAATATTGTGTTACCCTTCGAACAAACCAGCAATATCTACATCGATCCGGATAAACTCATCACCTTCGATTATTTCTTTGTTCGCAAAGTGATGTTCATGAAGTATTCCCAGGGCTTTATTGTCATGCCCGGCGGATTCGGCACGTTGGACGAACTGTTTGAAGCCCTCACTCTCATCCAAACCAAAAAAGTAGGTCGCTTCCCTATTGTATTGGTAGGTAGTGACTACTGGAAAGGACTGCTGCACTGGATTGAAGAAATTATGCTGAAACAGGAAAAAAATGTGAGTCCTAAAGACTTAGAATTGATTAATGTAGTAGATTCAGCCGCTGATGCGGTAGAAGTGATTGATAACTTCTATTCTAAGTACTTACTATCCCCTAACTTCTAATGAAGAAAATTCAAACTCAGGTCGCTATTCAATCAGTACTTATTGTAGGTTTGCTCATTTACATTGGCTGGCAAGAGTTTGTGGATAATGGGCAAGATGACGTTAAGCTTGCCAATGTAGGCAATGCTCCCTCAGTCACGACTGCTCCCAAAAACCTGAACGGCACTCCCGAAGTGATCGTAGCCCCCAGCTATAAAGCGTTTACCATTCCCATTCCTCAGAAAGTAGAGTTTGTAGGCGAAACTATTTCGCTAGAAGAGCCGGATTTACGAGAGCGCCTGGATCGCGAGATGCACGTAAATGCCAACTGGCACTCCAATACTATCCTGATGATTAAACGGGCACAACGCTGGTTACCAACAATTGAAAAGATTCTGAAGGAAAACGATGTACCCACCGATTTTAAGTACTTGCCCGTAATTGAAAGTGGTTTGGTAGAGTACGCCCGTTCACCTAAAGATGCTATTGGTTTCTGGCAATTGTTAAAAGGTACTGCTAAAGATTTTGGCTTGGAAGTGAACCGAGAGGTAGACGAACGTTATGACCCAGTAAAATCTACCGAAGCCGCTTGTAAATATCTGAAAAAAGCTCACGCTAAATTCGGCAACTGGGTCAATGTAGCTGCGTCCTACAATATCGGGATGCGCGGATTTGAACGTCGTTTGGAAGAACAAAAGATTGATTCCTACTTTGATATGTTTCTCAATGATGAAACGGCTCGCTACTTCTTTCGACTGGTTTCTATGAAGATGATTCTGGAGAATCCTGAGGCTTACGGTTTTTACATTGATGAGCAGGAACGCTACTACCAACCCGAGTTCAAAACGGTTACGGTTACTGAAACCATTGACGACTTAGTAGATTTCGCCCATACCCATGGGGTGAGTTATAAAATTCTGAAGCGGTACAATCCCTGGTTGCGGAAACCCAAACTCACCGTAAAGAAGAATACCTACCAAATTCTTATCTCCCAAGACCCCGCCGAGCGGCACGATTCTACCAACCAAATTAGTGACTAAGCTTACTTCTTAAGTCAGTAGTACAAATTCTTGGTTGAGTGGCACTTCGTGTTGCGCGTACTACTACCCTTATTTGTGAGAATTCGCTATATTGAGAGTAGTAGTTGAAGAAGTATATGCAAGAGCCATCCTTAGACCACTGGACATTTATTTTTCTACTTGCTGGGGCGAACGGGCTGTTTTTATCGCTGGTGCTTTTTCGGCAAAACAAAGGGAATTATCAGGCTAATCGTCTGCTAGCGGTTATTATGTTGATGTTTGGTATTTCTTTATTCTACTACGTAGCCTACTGGACAGGATACATTAAGGTGCTGCCCTCGATATTGCAAGTCATTTTCATCCTGCCTCTCACTTTCGCTCCATTATTCTTGTTTTACTTTAAACGGCTGTATCGGAAAAGTATCCCTTGGCGTGATACTTGGCATTTTCTACCGTTTGTAGTATTGTTCATCTACTATTTTCCTCACTACATTGGGTGGGAGCCACCCTACTCAGAAATTCTTTATAGTAATGTATCTTATCTATTACGTGTAATTCTTTTTAACCTTGTCATGCTGGCTTACGCTGCTTATCTGTTTTATTATCTGAAGCAGCAGAATAAGAGCGCAACGCTACTTTCCACCCAGTATCGGTGGATGCAAAAAGCTGCGGCTTGTTACGCTGGATTTGCCATTAGTTTGGCTACGTACTACATTCTATACCTAACCATTGATTTTGACATTACCCATGACTATGCTGTATCGTTCTTCATGGCAGTATTTATCTATTTGGCCGGATACCTAGGGTATCGCCAGCCGGAAATACTATCCGGTCAAATTCCTGAACCGAAGAAAAAAGTCCCTAAGTACGCCAAGTCGGGTTTGTCCTCGGCAGAAGCAGCCTTTCATCTGAAAAATATTACTCGGTACATGGAAGAAAAGCAGCCTTTTTTGGATTGTGAGCTAAGAATGGAAGACTTGGCTCATCAGCTAAACTTATCCAAGCATACCTTTTCGCAAATTATCAACGAAAGGTTGCAGCAGAACTTTTCCGATTTTATTAATCATTATCGGGTGAAAGAAGCCCAACGCCTGCTAGGGGAATCGCATAATCAGGACGAAAAAATTATCAGTATTGCCTACGATGCTGGTTTTCGTAATAAAGCTTCATTCTATAATGCTTTCAAAAAGCATACGGGCATATCACCCACCGAGTACCGCGATCAGGTTCGGTCAACGCTGGAACAAAAGAAAAGAATTGCTTGATTTTTTGAGTCTAAATTTATCGGATTAGCCTTTCAAACCAGTTAGGAGGGTGATTTTGCACTCAACCTGACTAATTCCGATAACAATGACACTACTCTCTATTTTCCTGTTCCTCTTTACTCCCTCTCCCCATTTATCCGACACCGCCCCCGAAAATCTATTTGATTTCTGGGTCGGTGAATGGGAGCTCACCTGGACCGATGCTCAGGGTAACTCTAAGAAAGGCTATAATCGAATTGTCAAGATTCTAGATGAGCAAGTAATACAAGAAAACTTTGAGGCTGTCCCAGCTTCAGAAGGCACAACTGCTTTTAAAGGAATGAGCCTATCAGTCTATAATCCTCGAAGCAAACAATGGCATCAAGCCTGGGCTGACAGTCAAGGTGGGTATTACGATTTTACCGGACAGTTTGAGGGCGATAAACGAATGTTTGTTACTACGGTGACCAATCAGCAAGGGAAAGAAGTAGAACTACGAATGGTTTTCCGGGATATTTCGCAGGATGCTTTTATTTGGGACTGGGAGTCATCAACTGACGGAGGAAAAACCTGGAACCTTAACTGGCAAATACACTACCAGCGTAAAAAATAACAGGGTCTATGGTAAATGTTTCATTTCTATTCCCGGCTATTGCGAATCAGGCTAGTCGAGTCGCAGCTATGTCACGTTGGCTAGGTAAGTGGCAGGTATATTGGAAAAATAGTCTGGGTGAGCAATTCGTAGGTAGCAGTCTATTGTCCTGCCCTCGGGAGGATGGTTTGTTGAAAGAAGAACTGAACGTAGAAGTTCCAGGAAACTGGTACGGCTGGCAGGGCACTACATGGGCTAAGTATAACCCCAAAAATAAGACCTGGCACTACACTTGGCAGGATAACCGTGGTAGCTATTGTGATTTTATCGGTGAGTTCACTAATCGGATTTTCTCACTACAATTTATGGATGCCAGTGGTAATCAAGTAAAGCAACGAATGGTCGTCCGATTGCTCAATAGCAAACAACTCATTTGGGAGTGCGAAAAGTACGAAGGCAAAAATTGGCGAAAAAGTTGGCAAGTCGAGTATCGACGGAATTAAAATATTAATTTTGGCAAGCTGGAGAACATTCTGTCATAAGATGGAATGTTCTTTTTATTTTTGCCCCATGCCTCAAAATCCCCAAATAATCTACGAAGACAATCACCTGCTAATCATCCATAAACCTGCCGGATGGCTAGTGCAAGGCGATCGGACAGGAGATAGACCGTTGGTGGACTGGGGAAAAGCCTACTTGAAGAAAAAGTACAATAAACCTGGAAACGTATTTTTGGGAGTAGTACATCGGCTCGATCGTCCGGTGAGTGGAGTAGTGGCGATGGCGCGAACTTCGAAGGCGTTAGCCCGCATGAACCAGATATTTAAAACTCGAGAAGTAGTCAAAATCTACTGGGCAATCGTGCAAAACCCACCCGTTCAGTCAGAGGGTACTTTGGTTCATTGGTTAATTAAAGATTCAACTAAGAATAGAACTAATGCATTTACTGCTGAAAAAGTGGGTAGTAAACGGGCTGAGCTATCGTATCGTTTGCTGACGCAGGGAAATCCCCCTAATCCTGTTCCACAGCGGCTCCTTGGGAAAAGGGGGATATATTTATTAGAAGTAAAACCACTAACGGGTCGCCCACATCAGATTCGGGTGCAACTGGCAGCGCTGGGTTGTCCAATTATAGGGGATGTAAAGTACGGTGCTGCGGAACCCCTATCAGATGCTAGTATTGCGTTGCACGCCCAAAAGCTGTCGTTCATTCATCCAGTGAAAAAGGAGTCTGTTAGCTTTTGTGCTGATATTCCTGTACAAGATATCTGGCAGCCTTTTGTATTAGTTCAGGAACCGAAACCCAATTAGTTACCGTTGATACTTGCGTATGAGCTGGATAGAAAAACTGAAAGATCGCTGGGAAGTGAGAAGTGCCTGGCAAGTGATTGTTATTCTAATCGTATTTGCTTGCACTGGGTTTTCAGTACTTTATCTAAAGCAGCCACTCTATAATCTGGCGGGTATCACCCCCGAAACCTCCGCCTGGATTCGTGTTCCTTTCTATTTATTAACCATTTTGCCCGCCTACCAAATACTATTGCTGGGCTACGGATTCATCTTTGGTCAGTTCCGCTTTTTCTGGAATTTTGAGAAGAAAATGCTAAGCCGCCTTAAAAAAATTGGATAGCCAATAAAAAAAGGCAAATCTAATGATCTGCCTTTTATTGGTGCAGAAAGATCTAATTTTCCAGTACCCGTTCAGCCAGTACGGTAATCGTATTGTTGAGCACTTCAACGACGCCCCCTTCTACAGTAACGTTGCCTTCGCCTGCACTGCCACGGTAGCTGATATCACCTTTTCCTAGTGAGCTAACCAATGGAGCGTGATTGCGTAGCACCTGAAAGGATCCGTCGCTACCCGGAAAAGTAGCTGACTCTACTTCACCTTCGAAAACCTGCTGATCGGGAGTAATTATTGTTAGTTGCATGAGTTCTGGGGTTTAGGTCTTAGGATTTAGGTTTTGGGTTAGAACCTCTAATCCCCAAAACCCAACACCCAATTTCTACTTCGCTTCTGCCAGGATTTTTTCGCCTTTGGCAACTGCATCTTCAATAGTTCCTACCAGATTGAAGGCAGTTTCAGGAAGGTGGTCATACTCACCGTCCATAATCATATTGAAGCCTTTGATAGTATCTTTGATGTCTACCAATACTCCCTGTAATCCGGTGAACTGTTCAGCTACAAAGAATGGTTGCGACAAGAAGCGTTGTACCCGACGAGCGCGGTGTACTACCTGCTTATCTTCCTCCGAAAGTTCGTCCATACCTAGAATAGCGATAATATCCTGAAGCTCATTGTAGCGTTGCAGAATATTCTTCACGCGCTGAGCAGTGTTGTAGTGCTCATCACCCACAATCTCAGCCGATAGAATTCGCGAGGTAGAATCTAGCGGATCTACCGCTGGGTAAATCCCAATCTCCGCTAACTTACGTGAAAGTACTGTAGTAGCATCCAAGTGGGCGAAAGTAGTAGCTGGTGCCGGGTCAGTTAAGTCATCCGCCGGAACGTATACTGCTTGTACTGAGGTAATGGAACCATTACGGGTAGAAGTAATCCGCTCCTGCATCGCTCCCATTTCAGTAGCTAGCGTAGGTTGGTAACCTACCGCTGAAGGCATCCGGCCTAAGAGTGCCGATACCTCAGAACCTGCCTGCGTAAAGCGGAAAATATTATCTATAAAGAACAGAATATCGCGGCCTTGCCCTTGGCCGTCACCATCGCGGAAGTATTCGGCTACACTGAGTCCCGATAGAGCTACGCGGGCGCGGGCTCCGGGAGGCTCGTTCATCTGTCCGAAGATTAGCGTGGCTTGCGATTCTTTCATCCGCTCCATATCCACCTTGCTCAAATCCCAGCCCCCTTCTTCCATTGAGTGCTGGAACTCCTCACCATACTTAATAATATCGGCCTCGATAAATTCACGCAGTAAGTCATTTCCCTCGCGGGTACGCTCACCTACTCCAGCAAATACTGAGAATCCAGAATATGCTTTTGCAATGTTATTGATTAGCTCCTGAATGAGCACGGTCTTTCCTACTCCCGCACCACCGAATAATCCTACTTTACCTCCCTTGGCATAGGGTTCCAGTAGGTCAATTACTTTAATTCCAGTGAACAGAATTTCTTCTGATGTAGAAAGATCCTCAAACTTGGGTGGTGGATTGTGGATAGGTCGTCCTTTACCAGCATCAGGTTGTGGAAGTCCATCAATAGCTTCGCCCACTACGTTGAACAGACGCCCGCGAATTTCTTCACTAGTAGGCATTTTAATTGGCTGGCCAGTATCAACCACATCAGTTCCCCGTACCAACCCTTCGGTAGCCTCCATCGCGATGGTTCGAACCCGATCTTCGCCTAAGTGCTGCTGCACTTCTAGCACTAGCTTGGTTCCGTCTGGGCGATCAATAGTAAGAGCATCGAGAATGTTAGGTAGCTTGGCTCCTTCAGCGTCGAAGCTAACGTCGACCACTGGACCAATTACCTGTACAACTTTTCCAGTATTTGCCATGAATGTATGCGATTAAGAATATGCGTTGGATTAAGCGGTTGCAAAAATAGGGCATCCACGGCGGTATTGCAATGAAGGAAGATAGAAAATTGCGATGGGTGTTAATGTGTTCTGGTACTCATGAATAAGAGATAACTTTGAACGCTAGGCGTCAGGCGCTCGAACACCATTCCACGGCGGCTTGAACACTTAGCTATTCCATTCGGAACTTCCAAGTGTATAAGCTACGAGTCAATACAGCCAGCAGATAAACTCCACTAGCGGGTGAACTAAACGGTAACAAGAAGGTAGAAATACCCTCAGTGGTTCTCATGGGTGACTCCGCCAGAATATTACCTACCATATCAGTAATCTGAACCCAATATTGCCCGGTAGATATCTGTTGAGTAAATAGCTGAATGGTACCGCTCTCAGCATCGGCGTACAGACGTAGGTCGCTATCGGAAGAAAGGGGCACCGCGAGAATATCGGAGTACTCATAAGATGCATCGAAATCAACCATTCGTAAGCAATAATGAAGCGTACCACTGAGTCAGTTGGCGATACCCTCGTCAATGTATCGGTAGTTGAGAAGGCTATTGGATTCTCCCGCTGCCTGGTTGCGGGCGATTTCCTCAAATGATAGTGCGTCAGTGCTACACTCAATATTAAAAAAAGTCAGCGTTAGTCTCCGAAGCAGTAGCCCACTTCAATTGTATACTAGGACAATCTAGTTGAGCATTAAAGGTAGTGAGAGTAACTGGTAAATGAATAAAAATTTACGACTAGGATTATTAACTTTTGTAAGGACATGAGCCACAGGACAGGTGGGCAAATTCATAAGGAATAATATGATTTAGTTAAATTACTAAGAGTCAAGCAAATTGTACTTTTCCAGAAAAGTGGCATATAAGAAGACAATTTCATGGATAATTTCAGAACGGGAAACTTCTGGATAGCTAGGCGATGTTACACCCATTAAAATAAGATGTCTCTAGATAAACCAAGGGAATACTTGGCTTTACTGAAAATCAAACTCTGTGAAAATATGCTACTAATGAATTTTACTACAAACCGTTTTTTGGTAGTGATATTAGGGCTAGCTACATTGGCTTGCCAGAAAAAGGTGGATGAAAACTTTGTGGCGGATGACCCCGAATATATTCACCAATCAATGCAGAAGCTGACCGACGTAATTGTTTATGATATTTTCTCTCCGCCCGTTGCCAGCCGTATTTATGTATACCCTAGCATTGCTGCCTACGAGACACTTCTGCATCAATATCCGGAACATCAATCATTGGCAGGGCAACTCAACAACTTACAGCCTGTGCCTGCGCCCGATACTACCCAAGCTATATCCTTACCGTTAGCCAGTATCCACGCTTTTTTAACCGCTGGTAAGCACTTCATTTTTTCGGAAGAACGTATTGATGATTATCAGCAGTCACTCTACCAGCAATTCCAGGATGCTTTTCCACAAGATATGTACGATAACTCGCTAGCTTATGGTAACCAGGTAGCTCAACATATTTTGGAGTGGGCTGAGCAAGATAATTATAAGCAGTCGCGATCATTTCCTAAGTTTACGGTAAACGATGCACCAGGGCGTTGGCAACCTACTCCTCCTGATTATATGGATGGTATTGAACCTCACTGGAGCCGTATTCGCCCGTTAGTCATTGATTCGGCTAATCAGTTTGTGCCCATTCCACCTACACCATTTTCTATGGAAGAGGGCAGTCTATTTTACCAAGAGGTGATGGAGGTATACGAAACTGGGAATAATCTAGATGAAGAGCAGGCTGAAATTGCCAGTTTCTGGGATTGCAACCCCTACGTCTCTCACCATCAGGGGCATGTAATGTTTGCTACTAAAAAGATTACTCCAGGAGGGCACTGGATTGGCATTGCTAAGATTGCTGCCCAGCAGTCAGGAGCCGACCTGATGAAGTCGCTAGAGACCTACACCTTCACGGCTATTGCCCTATTCGATGCTTTCATCAGTTGTTGGGATGAAAAATATCGTAGTAGCCTGATTCGTCCTGAAACGGTGATTAACCAACATATTGATGAAGATTGGATGCCCCTGCTACAAACTCCTCCGTTTCCGGAGTATACTAGTGGGCATAGTGTAATCTCTGCGTCAGCCGCTACCGCTCTTACTGAGCTATATGGCGAACCTTTTCCTTTCGTAGATTCTACTGAAGTAGTCTATGGGTTACCACCTCGTGAGTTCGAGTCATTTAAGGCTGCTTCGGAAGAAGCTGCCATCAGTCGGTTGTACGGAGGTATTCACTATATGCCGGCCATCTCAAACGGTGTAGAACAAGGAAGAATGGTTGGAAACTTTGTAGTTGCCAACGTTGATACTCGTAAGGAGAAGGCTCTGGCCGATAATTAGCTATGCCGCCAGATAAGCATTATCAATTACAGGAATGGTAAGCTACTTTGCTTTGTCATTTAGCTTACATTTTATGCAACCGATTTAAGTCAACTAGATTTTATTTTTGTTTAAGATCATAGACTCTTTATTTCTACGTAGCCGTATCTTCGCTTATTTGGCTGAGAAGGCTATTTATTATAAAAAGTTGGAAAATGTCGCATTCAGTACATATTCATATATAGCTGGTTAATGTTGTATATCATTTTTTTTGTTATTTAATTGCGAAAATTTTAAACTAACTACAGTATTCTCGGTTAGTTTTTTACTATTTATTAATACTGCTATTGCTTATGAGAATTTTTACACAATTTGCTTACGTCATGTTCATGGCGACGGCAGTGCTATGGAGCGGAACGGCCTTAGCACAGGAAAAAACAGTTTCAGGGACAGTGACATCAGATGCGGAAGGTCCTCTTCCGGGAGTAAACGTACTCGTTAAAGGCACCTCTTCGGGTACCGTTACCGACTTAGATGGTAATTATCGCTTAACAATACCCGAAGGCAATAACACTCTAGTATTTTCATCCATTGGTTACGCTAATCAAGAAGTTGAAGTTGGAAGCCAGACGACTATTGATATTGTGATGGCTGAGGATGTTCAGGCATTGAGCGAGGTCGTAGTGATTGGTTACGGAACCCAAGAAGCCCGTGATGCTACTGGGGCAGTAGCTTCAGTGAAGGCAGAAGATTTTAACGGTGGGGTAATTGCATCTCCGGAGCAACTTATTCAGGGAAAAGCTGCTGGGGTACAAATCACCCAATCAAGCGGCGAACCAGGTGCTGGAATCAACATCCGTATTCGGGGGACATCTTCAGTACGAAGTGGCAACAACCCACTCTTTGTAGTAGATGGAGTGCCTCTAGCAGGTGATGATGTAAGCGGTGGCGGAGCTGATACCGGATTCGGTACTTCTTCAGCTCGAAACCCACTTAACTTCATTAATCCTCAGGATATTGCTAGTATTGACGTTCTAAAGGATGCTTCAGCCACTGCAATTTATGGTTCACGGGGGGCAAACGGAGTAGTAATTATTACTACCAAAACTGGAAAATCAGGAGAAAGTAAGCTTAATTATTCGGGTAATATAGGAGTTAGCAACATTACCAAGAAGTACGATTTGCTAAATGCCAGTGAATTTGTAGATGCTTACGCACAGGTTAACGGTTTATCAGCTGGTGATCCTGCGTTACAGACTCTAGATTTAGGAAGTGATACTGACTGGCAGGACGAAATTTTCCGTACTGCTATCTCTCAAAACCATAACCTTTCGTACAGTGGCGGTAATGAAAACGGACAATACCGTCTATCGCTCGGCTACACCGATCAAGAAGGTATTGTAGAGCGAAGTAGTTTGAGAAGGCTAACGGCTCGTTTTAATGGTTCGTCTAGCTTTCTCAATGATCGCCTGAATGTGACTACCCAGGTGACTATTTCGGATATTCGCGATAGCTTTGCACCCATTTCTGATAACGCTGGGGCGACTGGTGACTTATTAGGTATGGCATTGAAACTTAACCCTACTTATCCGGTAAGAAATCCTGACGGAACGCTGTTTCAACGAAGTGTTACCGAGGCTAGTCCGGTAGCCTTTTTGGAATTAGGGCAAGACAATGCTAATACCGTTCGGGCACTGGGTAACATCACCTTCGATCTTTCGATTACCGACGACTTATCATTCAAGACTATTCTAGGCGGTGATCGATCGGCATCTAGCCGTAGCGCAGCGTACTCTGGCGACTTGTTAATTCAGGGCATTGAAGAACAAGGGCGGGCAGCTTTCAGCGATATTACGACCATCAACACTTTGATGGAGAATTACTTTAACTACAACAAAGAACTTAGTTCTAATGTCCGCATGGAAGCCGTATTGGGATACTCTTATCAGCGTTTTCAGCGGGAAACTAGCAACATCCAAGCAGCTGGATTTAGATCTACTGATATAGACGTTATGCTAAATAACTTAGCAGCAGTGGATTTAACCACTGGTAACGGAGCTATCATAGGTAATTCTACCTCCCGAGTAGATGAACTACAATCTTTCTTCGGGCGGGTAAATTTTGATATATCCGACAAATACTTGCTTACTGCTACTCTAAGAGCGGATGGATCGACCCGTTTCGGTGATAATAACAAGTACGGAGTCTTTCCTGCTTTTGCTGGTGCCTGGCGATTATCTGACGAAGCCTTTGTACCGGATGGGCTAACGGATCTGAAACTTCGGGCTGGATACGGAGTAACGGGTAATCAAGAGATACCGAGCAATTTGTATACTAATCGTCAACGTTACAGTTTTGATGATAACAATGTTAGTAATGGGTTGAACGTCTCACCAACTGGAGTAACCATTAACAACGGTGCTCTGAGTAATGTGGCTTTTGCTAATCCTGACCTACAGTGGGAGTCAACTACCCAAATCAACATAGGGGTTGACTGGGGGATACTCAATAACCGACTACGTGGTTCAATAGACTATTACCGAAAAAATACTAACGATCTATTATTCCAAGTGTTCAGTGCTCAACCGGCTCCTCAGGAGTTCTTCTGGGAGAACTTAGATGCTGATGTAATTAATGAGGGTGTCGAGGTAACCTTGAATGCCAACATTGCCGACAGCGAAACATTCGCTTGGGATATATCAGCTAACGCCGCCTATAACGATAACCGGGTTGAGAACTTTGATGGGCTAATAAATACAGGAAGTATTAGTGGGCAAGGGCTATCAGGAGCTTTTGCTCAACGAATTGCCGATGGTCAACCACTATTTGCCTATTTTCTGCGACCCTTTAGTGGGTTCGACGATGCCGGACAATCTATCTATCCGCAGGGAGATGTACAACAGTTTGTTGGGCGCGCACCATTACCGAAGTGGAACCTTGGTGTAACCAATAACTTCTACATTGGTAACTTTGACCTGAGCGTATTCTTTGCTGGACAACTTGGGCAGTACGTATATAACAATACTCAGAATGCTTTCTTTACTGCCGGTGCCCTAGCGGGTGGGAACAACGTAACCCAAGATGTTGTTGGAAATGGAGAGTCTCGAGGAAATGCTCCGGAAGTTTCTACTCGCTTTTTAGAGGACGCCTCTTTTGTGCGGTTACAGAACTTTACACTGGGATATAACTTTGATACCGATGGTATTGAGTTTTTATCATCGCTCAGGTTGTATCTAACCGGACAGAACCTGTTCGTTATTACGAACTACAATGGTCAAGACCCTGAAGTTAATATTAATAAAGCTATTGATAACATTCCATCTTTTGGAATCGATTATACTCCTTTTCCGCAGGCTAGAACCTTCTTATTAGGTTTAAACGTGTCATTTTAATCTTAAATTAGTTTACAATGAGTTATAATACATTATTTAGAAGTTTATCCTTCCTCTTGGTACTTGGCTTAGTCTTTACAGCCTGTACTGACTTGGAAGTAGAAGAAGTTGAATCGGTCGTAATTGAAGACGAAGCAGGAGGGTTTTCTGGTGATGCGGGAGCTTTATTGGAAACTGCGTACAATCAGTTAGGAGCTTTAACTGCCCAACAGAACACATACTCTCTTTTGGTGCATACCTCAGATGAAATGATCCCCCCTACTAGAGGTACTGATTGGGGTGATAATGGAGTATGGCGATTGCTCCACTCTCATAACTGGGATCCCACCCACCAGTACATACTAGATGCTTGGAACGAACTGAATAGCCGAGTATTCACTACTAATCAGGTGTTAGCCTCAACCAATCCTGCCCCTAATCCGCAGCAGACCGCTGAAGCCAAATTCTTACGTGCATTTTATATGTGGCACGTGATGGACTTATATGGGCAAGTACCGTTCCGAGAAGTGAATGAAGGAGTTGATGTAGACCCTCGGGTGTTAACTCGTGCTGAGGCATTCGACTTTATCGTAAGAGATTTGGAAGAAGCTCTTCCTGATCTTCCAACAGCCGGCCCGTCAGCCACTAATGATCGGGCTTCTCAAGCCGCAGCCAATGCCCTATTAGCCCGATTATACCTAAATAGAGGAGTGTACAACGCTACAGTTAACGAACAGGGTGCGCTTAGCCCAACATTTGATCAAGCTGATATGACCAGAGTCATTGAGCATGCTGATGCAGTTATCGCTGATGGTTATACATTGGAAGAAAATTATTACAATAATTTCAGTACTAATGCTCAGAGCGAGTTGATTTTGGTAAACGCAGAGGGTGCAGGCGATGCTGAAACCCGTTTCTACATGACACTGCACTATGATCACAACCCAAGTGGTTGGAACGGCTTTGCTACATTAGCAGATTTCTATGCTAAGTTTGAAGACGGTGATGTACGAAAAGGTGTTGCAGCCACTCCTGACGGAAGTGATTTTTCGGGTATTGGTCGGGGCTTTCTGGTAGGTCAACAGTTTAACGATAATGGTGAGCCCATTACTAATAGTCGAAGTAATTCGCCTCTAGTGTATGAGCCAGATGTACCGTTGATTGGGGCTGATACTGATGATGGTTACCGTGCCATTAAGTACCACCCAGAAGATAAAGGACGATACGTCCAACTACGTTACGGCGACGTACATTTGATGAAAGCAGAAGCTCTACTTCGTAATGGTCAAAATGCTGAAGCATTAGCAATGGTCAATGAGTTACGAGCGGTAAGGGGAGCAAGCCCACTAGCTAGCCTAGACGAGGCATCTATGTTAGATGAGCGAGGTCGTGAGCTGTACTGGGAGGGTACTCGCCGGATAGACCAGATTCGTTTTGGAACTTTTGCCGACACTTGGGCAGAGAAGACCACGACTGACCCATTCCGTATCATATATCCTATTCCGCAGCAAGCAATAGATTCTAACCCTAATTTGGAACAGAATCCTGGATACTAGATAGCTATCCGCTTCTTTTGAAGGAGAGCAAGCAGCAAACATGTTGCTTGCTCTCTTTGTTTCCACGTTTCTACCAATAGAGATTATTGGTATTTTTTGATGTTAATGAGCTAACAAAGATAACTTCCAGGAAGGTTATTGATGGGAATTAAAAACAAGAAGAGACTTATAGGAATATTAGGGGTGTTAGTCATTTTGGTAGTAGCCTGTGAAGAAAAGCCTACCCAAATGTTTTCAGCACTTTCTCCTCAAGAAAGTGGTATTGATTTTACTAACGAACTTACCCTTAGTGCAGACTTTGATGTATTTCGCTACCGCAATTACTACAATGGAGGCGGAGTAGCTATTGGCGATATCAATAACGATGGTCTATCCGATGTGTACCTGACGGCTAATATGGCTCAGAACAAGCTGCACCTAAATAAAGGGGACTTCCAATTTGAAGATATTACCGAATCAGCTGGGGTAGGTGGTAACAAAGTCTGGGCTACCGGAGTGGCGATGGCTGATATAAATGGGGATGGCTTACTGGATATTTATGTCTGTAATTCAGGTGATGTAATGGGAGGTAAGCGAGAAAATGAGCTATTTATCAACAATGGAGATCTAACCTTTAGCGAACAAGCTGCTGATTATGGGTTAGATGATAAAGGTTTTAGTACTCATGTCGTTTTCTTTGACTACGACCAGGACGGCGACCTGGATGCTTATGTACTAAACAATTCTTTCCGCCCGGTCTCAACGCTGGGTTACGAGAATATTCGTCATGTCCGGGACAGTACCGGGGGAGATAAACTTTACCGACACGATATTTCGCCAAAGGGTAAGTCATTTTTTACCGATATATCGGAGGAAGCGGGGATTTACGGTAGTGTAGTAGGCTTTGGTTTAGGCGTAACAATCACGGATGTGAACCAGGACGGTTGGTTGGATATCTACGTGTCCAACGATTTCTTCGAGCGAGATTATCTGTATATCAATCAAGCTGACGGTACTGGCCGGCATTCCGGATTTCGCGATGAACTTCCCCAGCGGATGGGACATATCAGCCATTTTTCTATGGGAGCGGATGCGGCGGATCTGAACAACGACGGTTATCCTGAAATTTTTGTTACTGATATGCTCCCTGATACCGATGAGCGGCTGAAGACCATGACGAACTTCGAGTCTTATGATGTACATCAGCGTAAACTTACCAACGATTATTACGAGCAGTACATGCGGAATACGCTGCAACTCAATAATCAGCAAGGTCGCTTTCAGGAGATCGGACAACTAGCGGGTGTGCATGCCACCGACTGGAGTTGGGGGGCACTGATTGCCGATTTTGATAACGACCTGAACAAAGAAATTTTTGTTAGCAATGGCGTATACAAAGATGTAACCAACCAAGACTTTATTGCCTACATTGGTAGTGATGAATCCATTCTGGAAGCCATGCGAAAAGAGTCTGTCGACTTTCAGGAGCTGGTTGACCGGATGCCCTCCAATAAACTAAGTAATTATCTTTTTAAGCAAGATGGAAGCCTGACCTACGAAAATCAGGCAGCCGAGTGGGGCTTATCTACCCCGTCTTTTTCAAATGGTTCTGCCTACGGCGATTTGGATAACGATGGTGATCTTGATCTGGTGGTGAACAACGTAAATCAAAAATCTTTTATTTATCGTAACAACAGCCGCCAACTCACCCAAAAAAATTACCTGAAACTATCTTTTGTAGGGCCTGATAAGAACTCCTATGGTGTAGGAGCTAGGGTACATATTTATGCTCAAGGCAACCATATTATGCAAGAGAATATTCCGACAAAAGGCTTTCAATCGTCAGTAGATTACACTATGGTGCTAGGACTAGATAGTTTGGAAACCGTTGACAGTCTGATTGTTTATTGGGGCTACGAAAGTAAAATTCAGAAACTGTATAATGTTACTGTAAACCAGCACGATACATTATTTTTTACAAATGCTAAGCCTGCCTATGATAACGACTCAAATGATGGAGACTTGATGTTTGCCCGTCAGGAAAATATACTCAACCCACCTTTCCAGCATCAAGAAAACACCTTTGTTGACTTTAACTACGAACGACTAGTGTATCATATGCTTTCTCGAGAAGGCCCGGCACTCGCTGTAGCCGATGTTAACGCTGATGGACTGGACGATTTTTATATTGGGGGAGCCGCCGGAAACGCAGGATCTTTGTATTTGCAAAATGAAAATGGAGCATTTAATCAAGCAGAAGTTTCTGCCTTTGCCCAGGATATTAAGTTTGAAGACGTAGACGCTGCTTTTTTTGATGCTGATGGTGACAACGATCTGGATCTATACATAGTAAGCGGCGGCAATCACCAACGCGAAAATGCTACTGAATACCAGGATCGTTTATATCTGCTCATCGAATTCCGTCAGGGTGAACCAGTGTACGAACGAGCTGAGCGAGCATTGCCTCTTGATCGGACGATGGGAGCTTGTGTAAAACCTGCAGATTTTGATCAGGATGGTGACGTAGATTTGTTCGTTGGGGCAAGGGCAGTTCCGTTAAAATACGGCTTGCCTGCTAGCAGCACTATTTTAGAAAATGATGGTACTGGTAAATTTACTGATGTTACGGTGAAGGTATCACCTCGTCTTCGTAACCTGGGTATGGTAACTGATGCCGAATGGGTTGATTTTGATAACGACCAGGATTTAGATTTGGTTATTGTGGGCGACTGGATGCCGATTACGCTCTTAAAAAACAACGGAGCTAATTTAGAACGACTAAACAATGTGCCAGGGCTGGAAAAAACGAACGGTTGGTGGCGGGAGATCATCATTAACGATGTGAATCAGGACGGGGAAATGGATTTTATCCTTGGTAACTGGGGGCTGAATTCCACTTTTAAGGCTAGCCCCGATAAACCCGTGATGCTCTACATTAGCGATTTTGATGAGAACCAGACCATCGATCAGATATTTACCTACTATGAAGACGATAGCCTCTACCCAATGGCGCTTCGGCACGATTTAGTGATGCAACTTAATTACCTAAAAAAAGACTTTACTCACTACGAAGATTATGCAGGCAAGACCATCAACCAAGTATTGGGAGAGGAAGCACTTAGTAACGCTTTAGTAAACCGGGTGTACCGATTACAATCATCCGTAGTAATGAATCAGGGTGATGGCTCGTATCAAGTAGATGAATTACCCATCGAGGCTCAGTTCTCTCCCATTTTTTCTATGATCGCGGGAAATTTTCAGGACAATAATACCCCCAAAATAATAGTCGCGGGAAATTTCTCAGGAGTAAAACCGGAAGAAGGACGATACGATGCTAACTCTGGATTAGTACTAGAGCAAAAGAACGAGAGCTTTGCAACAGTCAACCAAAACACCGGATTACGCATTGATGGCGAAGTTCGCCAGATGGCGGTTGCCCGAACCATAAACGGCAAGAGTTTACTAATCGTGGCGAAAAATGACGATGAACCAGAATTTTACTTATATCAGAATCAGTCGGGCAATAGTAGCGAGCTTACTTATCGTTAGTGCTGCTTGCCGTTCTGGGTCAAATACTCCCCCACTGTTTGAGTTACTTTCGGCGGAAGCTACGGGTATTAACTTTCAGAATACCCTATCGGAAACCCCGCAGATGAATATTTTCAGCTACCTTTACTTTTACAATGGTGGAGGGGTAGCCGCTGGAGATTTGAATGGTGATGACCTACCTGATCTGTACTTCACTTCTAACCTTGAAGAAAACAAACTGTACATTAATCAAGGAGGTTTTGTTTTTCAGGATATAACCGAAACTACTGGAATGGAAGGAAAAGGCGGTTGGACAGCTGGAGTAACCATGGCAGACGTGAACGGAGATGGCAAGTTAGATATTTATGTCAGTCAATTGGGTGACTACCAAAATATCAGAGGGAAAAATCAATTATACATTAACCAGGGAAACGATGAGCAAGGAAACCCGATGTTTGAAAATCAGGCTGAAGCCTATGGATTAGATTTAGTCGGCTTCAGTACTCAAGCGGCTTTCTTCGATTACGATCTGGACGGTGACCTAGACATGTATATGCTCAACCACTCCACCCACGCTAACGGTACGTTTGGACGGGCTACACTACGCCAGGAAAATCATCCGCTGGCGGGTGATAAGTTGCTTCGCAATGATGGTGGAACGTTTACTGATGTGACCGATAGTAGTGGGATTTATAGTAGTACGTTGGGCTACGGGTTAGGCATTACAGTAGGTGATATTAATTGGGACGGTTATCCCGATGTGTACATTGGCAATGATTTCCACGAGAATGATTATTTGTACATCAACCAGGGCGATGGCACATTTACAGAACAACTGCAAGAATATATTCGCCATACTAGTCGCTTCTCTATGGGTAACGATATTGGTGATATTAATAATGATGGTTTACCCGATATCCTCTCACTCGATATGCTTCCCTCTGACCCAGTAATGCTAAAAATGTCAGCTGGAGAAGATGCTTACGATGTGTATAATTATAAACTCAAGTACGGTTATAATCATCAGTTTGCCCGCAACACGCTTCAACTCAATATGGGTAACGGTCATTTTAGCGAAATTGGATTGCTCACTGACATCTACGCTACCGACTGGAGTTGGTCGGGATTGATAGCTGATTTTAATCTAGACGGATACAAAGACCTCTACATTGCCAATGGCATCAAGCGACGTTCCAATGATCTGGACTATATCAAGTACATCTCCAATGACGCAGTGCAGTATCAACTAGAAGGTGACCTTACCGAAGAGGATATGGCACTCATTGAACAGTTACCTATCGTAAAAATTCCGAACGCTGCCTTTATGAACCAGGGTGGGCTTCAGTTCAGTAACGTATCTCAAAGCTGGGGGCTGAATCAGGAATCGTTCTCTAATGGAGCAGTCTACGCTGATTTAGACAACGATGGCGACCTGGATTTGGTGACTAATAATATTGATCAACCTGCTTTTGTCTACCGCAACCGAGCAGCAGAGAATAGCCAAGGTGAGAGCAATTATTTAAAAATAAAGCTATCGGGGAAAGGAGCTAATCCGTTGGGTATTGGAACCAAGATAATTATTCCGTTAGATACTCAGACCTTGGTACAGGAAATGTATAGTACCCGAGGTTATCAGTCTGCCGTTCCTGCCGAGCTGATTATTGGATTAGGCAAAAGAACCCAAGTTGACTCCCTAATTGTGGTTTGGCCCGATCATCGTTTTCAACTATTGCAAAACGTAACGGTTAATCAGACAATTGAACTAGAGCAGACAAATGCAGCGGGTAAATATAGTTTTTCGTCAGCAGTCCAGCCTATGTTTATAGAAGTAGACAGCTTGTTGAAACCTGATTTTATACATGAAGAAAACCGATTTATAGAATTCAATCGGGAAGCACTCATTCCCCATATGTCTTCTACCGAAGGACCCAAGTTAGCAGTAGGTGATGTAAATGGCGATGGAAACGATGATTTTTTTATTGGTGGAGCTAAACGTCAAGCTGGTGCAATCTATATTCAAACTGATGGTGGGTTTGAGCAAGTAGCTCAAGAAGCATTTAGGATAGATAGTGTTGCTGAAGATATTGGGGCGGAATTTGTGGATGTTGACAATGATCAGGATCAGGACTTAATCGTAGTTAGTGGCGGTAATGAGTTTCAGGGAGAAGCTGAAGCTCTTCTGGTGCGCTTGTATAAAAATGATGGGCAAGGAAATTTCACAAGGGCGCGGCAGGCTATGCCCGATATTTTTGTCAATGGCTCTTGCGTTCGCTCAGCTGATTTTGATAACGATGGCGACCAGGATTTATTCATTGGTGGACGGGTAGTTGCCCGAAACTACGGAAAAGTACCTACTAGCTATTTGCTACAAAATGACGGACAGGGTAATTTCTCTATTAAAACCGATGAGTTAGCGACTGGCTTATCATCTGTGGGTATGGCGAAAGATGCCCAGTGGGCGGATATTGATGCTAATGGCACACTAGATCTAATTATTGTTGGAGAATGGATGCCGATTACGATATTTCTCAATCAAAATGGCCAATTACAGAGAGCTGCCCCTTCTTCACTTGAGGCAACAAATGGCTGGTGGAACACAGTAGAAGTAGCTGATATAGACAGTGATGGCGATTTGGATATTTTGGCGGGAAACTTGGGATTAAATTCCAAACTGAAAGTTTCGCAGGAGAAACCTGTTAGCCTAGCGGTGAAAGATATCGACGATAACGGAACGATTGAGCAATTACTGATTCACTACGTGGGGGATGAAAAGCGGCTGTTCGCAACCAAAGATGAAATTACCTCGCAGTTGGTCGATGTGAAAAATCGCTTTACCAGTTACACTGACTTCGCTCAGGCTAGTGTCAGTGAAGTTTTTCCCTCAGATATGCTAGCAGGTGCTGAGCAATATAATGCCTATGAGTTTCGCTCCGGGGTTTTTATAAACGGAGGAGAACTGAACTTTCGGTTTCAGCCATTTCCGACGCAGGCACAGTTTGCACCTGTCAATGCCATCTACCTAACCGACGTTAATGAAGATAATAAAATAGATATTCTCACTGCTGGAAATTTCTATGAAGTGACTATTGAACGGGGTCGCTACGATGCCAGTTACGGAACATTACTCAAGAATGTAGGTGAGGGACAGTTCATCTGGGTTCCTAATATGCGTTCTGGTATCTACATTGACGGTCAGGTTCGGGATTTAGCAGAACTTGAATACAATGGACAAGAAATTATTACTGTTGCCCGGAATAAGCAATCATTACTATTCCTTAAGAAAAATGAAAGTACCGTTTCAGCTTTGTCTTCTGCTGCTAATTAGCAGTTTAGCAGGTTGTTCACCTGATGTAGAATCTAACCTGGCTATTAACTTTTGTGAGTCATATCAGGCTGATGATAATTGCAAGAATAGTGGTAATACTTTTAAATTGGGTACTCCAGTCTACGTTCACTTTACATCGGATACTCCGTTTGAGGCAAGCACCATTACCGGGCGTATTGTCCGTGTCTTAGATGATGGTGGAGAGTATGAGCTGGGTTTAAAGAAATTTGATATTGAACTAGAAACTAAATACATCACACAAAGCATTCCCTTCCAAAATTTTGGCTATAACGCTCTGGGAAATTTTCTAATCAAGTTCTCAGATGAAAATGACCAAATACTAGCGGAGCGAGAATTGATAATTATAGAATCAGAGTAACTGATGATCATTGTTACACCGAGACTGGCTTACCTCTGGATTTCTGAGATTTAGCCGAGGAAGACACCTTTTTCGCAGGTTTACGATAATCTTGGTAGCGACGATAAGTAGCTATGCTAAAACCAAACATCAATAATAATGTGCCAATCCAGAGCACATTGATTAGTGGCTTTTCAATAGCTTTGAGTACGATATACTCTTTTTGGCTAGTTTCCATACCCAGTACAAACTTGTTCTCGTCAGGTACAATATTGAGTAACGTGAAGCGCAATCCTAACTCATGCGAGGTATCAGGTATACGACCCACCATACGGTCGCGGATTAAATAGATGGGCTTGAGGATGTATTCTTCTACGCCTCCCATCACCTGAATATGCGCCTGCACAGCTAAATCACCCTCTTGCAAGTCTACGCCATCTACTTGATCTACCCGTTCAATCTTCGTTAACTTGGTTACGTAGTCATTCGCAAAAAACTGTTCGCCCATTTTTATTTCTTTCTCCTCCATTTCTGCCCACTCTTTTTCTTCTTCTGTTGGTGGAATAGCCGATACGTGAGTGTATAAGTCTTTACCAAGAGAACGAACAATATCTGGCGAAGCGATTAATCCCATATTTGGGTTTACCTGCGAACGCGGGTACAGCGTGAACTGCTTTCCGGTTTCTCGGTCAGTATATTGTACCTCATGGTAAGTATTTTCAGGGTGGATTTGTACTGTATCGCCTTTAGCAAAGTAGCGAGTACCATCGTGCAAAAAATCAGCAGTAGCTATGGTTAGACGAGGGGTTTCAGTAGGGCTTAATAAGTCTCTATCTACATATACAGGTACATCTCGGGCATCTACCCGTTGCCCCTTGTAGATTAGTTCGTATTCGCCCATATTGCGTGGCTCGTTAATCCATAGTAGCGTATTTTCTAGATTCTCGTTACCAGGATCATCTTTAAATATGAGGAGCCCGGATTCGTTGATAGAAACAATATTGGAGTAGCCGGAAGAAAAGAGAATACCGATAAAGATCATGGCTACTCCAATGTGTGAAATGGAACCGCCTGATAGTCGGAAGTTTTCTCGCCCAAAGCGCAGTAGGATTTTTCCGTTTGCAACGATAGAGTACACTGAAACTGTAAGCAGCAGAATATAAACGGGGTTAGTCACTTTGCCAATCAGCATAGCTGCCGCACTAACGATTAGGGTTATAATCAATGGAACAGATAGTTCGCTTTTTAGCTTATCAGGATCCATTTTACGCCAGAAGAAGAACTGCCCAGTACCCGATAGCAAAGCAATGGCGATGGCGAACCAAAGCTGAAACTTGGTGTAGAATTCAACCTGATCCGCTGGAGGAGCAACATTAGACACTCCCCCGAAAGACTCAATAATGGAGTTATAGACTGGAATAGAGGTAGGTACCAGTACTTGAAATGCCATCAGGCAAAGCGTAGTAGCTCCAATAAAAATCCAGAACTCCCGACTGTAAGCCGAAGCTTCCTTCTCTGAGGTGGGAATTTCTTTCCAGCGTATTGCTGACAAAACGATAGCTGCTACGGTGAAAAACAGCATGTAGATTAGTAACTGACCGGACAACCCTAAGTCAGTGAATGAATGCACGGAAGCATTGCCTAGAATGCCACTGCGGGTCAGGAAAGTGCTGTAGAGAATCAGCACAAACGTAGCAATAACTAGTACAATAGAGGTCTTTAGAGCGGTACCATTATTCTTAAAAATAATTAGTGTATGAATACTAGCTACCAGTACTAACCAAGGGATATATACTGCGTTCTCCACTGGATCCCAGTTCCAATAGCCCCCGAAGTTCAGAGTTTCGTAGGCCCAGTAGGCACCCATCATAATACCGAGGCCAAGAACGGCGGCAGAAAAGATTGCCCAGGGCAAAGCGGGTTTCACCCAGCTTTCGTACTGCTTGCGCCAGACACCTGCCATACAGAAAGCAAATGGTACTAGCGTGGTGGCAAAACCTAGAAATAGGGTAGGTGGATGAATAACCATCCAGTAGTTTTGGAGTAGCGGATTCAACCCAGTACCATCTTCAGGGCGAAAATCAGGGTTCATGGCAAATACAGGAGCATCAGTCATCACATCGCGTAGCAATAAAAACGGGGAGCTACCAATCTTCAATTCAATACCAGGGATAACTGTTCCTAAAATCATAGATGCTAAGAAAGCCTGTACTAGCGCAAAGACCGCCATGACCGGAGCTTCCCAGCCAGTTTGTCGGTTAGTGCGGATTAGTACCACTCCTAAGATCACATGCCAGAATATCCAGAGCAAAAAGCTACCTTCTTGCCCTTCCCAAAAGCAGGAGATCATATAGTACACCGGCAGACTTAGCGATGAATGACTCCAGGCGTAGTGATACTCAAACAGGTGATTATAAATGATAAAAAACAAACTGGCGATCACTCCAACTACTAAGCCCCCGTGAACATAAAAAGCCGTACGAGCGAAACGTTTCCAGGATTGAGCTTTGATAATGTCACTTTCTACCGTAGCCGTAATGTAAGCGTAAGCGGCTACCAGTGAAGTAATGAAGGATGAAATCACAAAGAAGTGACCGAGGTTACCAATGAATGTATTGATCATGATGGTTATTTTCTAAATGCTATTAAGCTCTTTGGCTAGGCTTTTTGTGTGTTCTCTTAGCTAATCTCTTCTTCCTGGTACTTGGAAGGACATTTTAGGAGTACTTTATCAGCTACGAAATGCTGGTCGTGATACGAGCCAATGACTACAACCTGCTCAGAACGTAGCAAATCAGCGGGCATAGGTTCGTTGTAGAATACCTGTTGCTCTTGGTTATTCTCATCGACCATAACAAACGATACTGATAACTTATCTTCTGAAGGCTCTACCCCCACTACCTCTCCATCGGCGTCTTTTTTTAGAGTCCCTACTACGTGGATGCTTTTATCTTCGCCATTTTGAGCTAGTGTACTGGCCTCAGCAAAAGTGACGTAAGAACTAGCGTCGCCAGCAGTAGACATGATGATGGTAACTGATACAGCAACCACAATGAGTGCAATGATATATTTGAGTTTCATAAGTTATGCATCTAAAGGTTGTCGGGTAATTCTTTTTCTAATTTACTCACTTTTTGGTCAATTCGGATAGCATAAATAATCAGTCCAGAAAATATCAGTAGCATTACGGCAACGACTACATAGATTTTTCCTTCCTGACGGAAAGTATCAGCCATTTCTACCTCACTAGCCGATTGAGCAAGTAAAGAAACAGTGCTAAGAAAGGTTAGCAACAAACTAGTTGTGAGTACGAAGCATATTCTCTTCTTCATATTCATTCATTTTTTGTTTTACTAAATTCAATCGGATGCGTAGGCTTGTTAACCATAACCCCATCAGTGTCCAACCAATTACTGCTGGATAAAATATCGATCGAAGCTGACTAGCCGCATCATAAATGTTAAAACCGGGATTTCCTCCGTTGCCCGGATGTAATGAATCGGTCATCCGGGGTAAGATAAATAGCAGTGGAATCAGGGTGGAATAAGCAAAAATATTATAGATCGCGCTGATTCGTGAACGTTGCTGCTCGTCGCTAAACGAACCTCGTAAAATAAAATAAGCCGCATAAATCAACATAGCAATAGCTGCCCCATTTAGCTTAGGATCGTTCGTCCAAAATGCACCCCAGGTGAACCTGGCCCATAACGATCCACTCAAAATACCTAAAATACCGAAAAGCATGCCGGTGTTCGCGAATTCGATAGCATAAGTATCGTGCTTCACTAAAGGGTTCATTAAATGTTTGATAGAATACACTGTAGAGACGGTAAAAAGAGCGATCATACCAAACCACATAGGTACATGAAAGTGTAGTACCCGGACGGTCTCATTTAAGATTGGTAAACGGGGCACGTCAGCCAGCAATCCTGCGGTGATAGTATACCCGACTAACAGAATAGCTAGTATTTTCCACCATGCCTTTTTCATATCACGTTAGTTTGTAGCGGGTAAAAATTTAAATCAGTTGCATACTGGTGAATAACACATTCTTGACCAATAGTATTCACTGTTTTGTGGAAAAAATCACATTTGTTTATTTTGGGTAGCTTCATATATAGCATCTACCAAACTATTTTCCTCTTTAGTGTCATTGCCCAATTCCCAGAACATAATACCGCCTAAGTCTTCTTCTATAGCATACTGTGTTTTCAGCTTTACCGAAGCAGTATCGTCGTAGGAAAAAAAGATGCTATCGGTCGGATTGTACAAATACGGTGCTTCAGCCACTTCATCCCAATAGCGGGTATAACCGTTTTTGTTTTCGTACTCATCGCGGATTATATGATAAGCAGCCCAGCCGATATGGGTGCCTTGGTTCGGTTGATAAAGGCCATTTTTGTCGGGCGGAACTCCCTTCCACGCCCGTCCGTAAAACGCACCACCAATGACAATCTGGCTTGGATCAACTCCTTGTTCTAAACAGTAGGCAACAATACTTTTTACGGAGCGAGGTTTAAAAGCGGGTCGACCCCGCGCCTGGGCGATACTGTCTCTTTTTTCGTAGTACTCAGCGATGGGATAATCCATTAAATCTTTACTTTTAATCCAGCCTAAAGCGGTGTGATGGGCAGTATACGGAAGCGTAGCTGTTACTTGATCGTAGGTCATTACGTTCATATAATCAGCGTACTTCATAACCTCATCCAGCTCAATTTTTTCGTAGTAATACTCCCATCCGGCTGAGGCAAACGTTAGGATCATAGGACGATCTAGCTTATCCATTTCCTTCCTTAGCTCTTTCATTAGCAATGTGAAGGTTTGGGTGTCTTCTTCCCGGGCATCAATACCCGCCCAGTCCAAGGCGGGATATTCCCAATCCATATCGATACCATCTAGTTGGTACTCTTCTATCATACGTATGGTGCTTTGTACAAACTTAGTTCGGCCTTCTGCCGTAATCGCCATATCGGAGAATCCTCCCGCACCCCAACCACCACAGGCGAGCATTACTTTCAGATGAGGGTGGTTTTGCTTTTGGGCTACTAGCAGCTTCAGCTTCTTTCCAGCTCTTTTATGCCTGAACTTCATTTCCCCGTCAATGACATTAGAAAAAGAGAAAATAATATGGGTGAGTTGATCCAATGGAAGATTCTCCGGCTGATAATCTTTCTCCGGTACATAGTACGCCATGATTTTGAATGTTTCTTCTTCAGAATGAGCAATACTAGATTGGCACTTACTCAAAACCAGTCCGATGAATAGTAGAGAAGTGGAAGTAAGGAGAAAAGTTTTAAACATTAGAAACAGTATTTATGAAATCTAGCTGAGGGGCATTGCTTTTTATACGCGTTGAAAACGCGCACTAGGTTATATTAGTCATGATTCATTTAATCATTATTCATCAACTCATGTTCGCCACAAAAACGGAAATAAGATATACGAAAGTACTACGACAATGGCATTCATAGCAATCAGAATGATGATTTCGTCGTAACTGACGCTGAGATCTAAACCATCCAGAGCATTTTTAGATACCTTAATCACCATCAGTAGCATAGGAATAATTACCGGAAAGCCCAGAATTGCCATCAAACTACTATTATTATTGGCTTTAGAAGCAATACTTGAAACCATGGTTAGCGTGATTGAAAACCCAGATGCCCCCAACAACAAATTCAGGGCGAACAAACCCGGATTCTGAATAGGGTTTCCCATTACCAGCATATACACTAGTAAACAGGTGGTGGCTAGCACTAATAAAAGAAAAGTATTATAGATAATTTTAGAAAGAATAATGCCTTGGGGACTCGCTACAGTATAATAGTAAATAGCTCGCCCAGCTCGTTCCTGCACAAAGCTCTTGGCAACCGCATTTACCGCAGCAAACAGCAAAATAATCCAGAACAGGGCATTCCAGGTAACTACTTTGACTGTACCCTGTTGTAAGTTGAAACTTAAGTAGCAAATGAAAACAGCTCCGACTACATATAGTAAAATCCCATTAAGGGCGTAACGCTGTCGCCATTCTAGCACAACTTCTTTTCGCAACAACAACCGTATTTCCTTCCAGAGCATAACAAAACAAAGGTACAGCAGGAAACCCGTAAAGACTATCAAAACCTTACACACTTATCTTACTTACAGGCTTTTTACCAAGGCTACGTTACCTATATCCTCTAATGTATTGATATTTGGAGCGTGGGCTGGAAAATTCAGCGGGCGTGCGCAAGCTTTTGTGCGGAGAAGCATTGAATTTTCTTGACTTTTTTGGTTCGTTTTTGTGTCAAGACAAAAATGAACGGGCAAAGATCTCTCTTTTTGGTACAAGAACCTTCTTGGATGAAAAGCTATACACACTTGATTGCCCCACAGTCCGGCCAATTTTTAGTATACTTGCGGTATAACCAAACCCACAAAGTTATGAAAGGAATTGTTCTGGCCGGAGGCTCAGGCACACGCTTGCATCCGTTGACCCTAGCGGTGAGTAAGCAGCTAATGCCAGTGTATGATAAACCTATGATTTATTATCCACTATCCATTCTCATGATGTCGGGGATTCGGGAAATTCTGATCATCTCTACCCCTCACGATATGCCTTTGTTTCAGAAGCTACTGGGTGATGGTGAACAACTGGGTTGCCATTTTCACTACGAAGTACAACCTAAGCCTGAGGGACTGGCTCAGGCATTTACCATCGGAGCTGATTTTATTGGTCAGGATAAGGTTGCCTTGATTTTAGGGGATAATATTTTTTACAGTAGTGGTCTCTACAAACAGTTACAAAGTAATAACGACCCGGATGGAGGCGTAGTTTATGCTTACCACGTCCATGATCCACATCGTTACGGAGTAGTAGAGTTTGACGAAAGCCAGCGAGTAATCTCTATTGAGGAGAAACCTCAGCACCCCAAGTCTAACTACGCTATTCCCGGATTGTATTTCTATGATAATCAGGTAGTTGAGATTGCAAAAAATCTAAAACCCAGCCCCCGAGGTGAACTAGAGATTACCGACGTAAACAAAGAATACTTAAAACAAGGCAAGCTGCAAGTAAGTGTGCTAAGCCGAGGTACCGCCTGGTTAGATACTGGAACCTTCGACTCGCTCACCCAAGCTGGGCAATTTGTACAGGTGATTGAGCAGCGGCAGGGATTGAAAATTGGCTGTATTGAAGAAATTGCCTACCGTATGGATTTTATCGGGAAAGAGCAAGTGCGGGAGTTAGCGGCTAAGCAGCTGAAAAGTGGTTACGGTGAGTATCTGCTCAATATTGTTGATCCAAAGATTTTCTGATAAGAGGATTCTCCCAGAATTAGGTTTAGGGAAAAGAGAAAATAAAAATGCCAAACCACTCCGGCTTGGCATTTACTATTTCTAGGCTAGTTCAATAAACTAGGCATGTGCCTTACGCTGCTCTTCAATAGTATCTAATAACTGATTAAAAGGCTTCTCAAACTTGGCTACACCTTCTTTTTCCAGATCGTCAGTTACTTTTTCCATATCAATGCCTAACTCTTCTAGCGCGGCTAGCACTTTGTCAGCCTGCTCCATACCTTCAGCTACCTGATTGGTAGGCTCCTCATCTTTTTCCAGCAATATGTCGAGGGTATCGCCCGGCATGGTATTCACTGTGTCAGGCCCGATTAATGGGTGTACGTAACGTAACTCTTCGTAATCAGGGTTTTTGTTACCCGTGCTGGCCCAAAGCACTCGCTGCTTTCGTCCGCTCTGCTCAGCTAATTTTTGGAAGCGTTCGCTAGAAAAGGCTTCTTCAAAAACTTTATAAGCCTGCTTAGCATTGGCTACTGCCGTTTCTCCTAGTACTGATTTGGCTTTTTCGGCATGATCGGGCTTATTATCCATAATATCTTTCAGCATCGGGTCAACCATCACGTCAATACGGCTCAGGAAGAAACTAGCTACAGAAACTACGTTTTGGATAGATTCGCCCTGAGCTAAGCGTTTCTCCAATCCTTCCATGTAGGCTTCGGTCACGGCCCGGTAACGATCTACACTGAAGAGTAACGTTACGTTTACGTTAATACCTTCACTTAAAAGCTGGGTAATGGCGGGCAAACCTTCTTCAGTACCTGGCACTTTAATCATCACATTGGGGCGGTTCACTGCGTTCCACAGATAACGCCCCTCTTCAATAGTTCCTTGGGTATCATATACTAGTGAAGGTTGTACTTCCAAGCTTACGCAGCCGTCTTCTCCATTAGAAGCATCGTAGACCGGACGAAACAAATCAGCCGCTCGCTGAATATCTTCTATCGCCATGCTTTCATAAATCTTAATGCGTTCTAGACCTTCATTGGCTAGTTTCTCAATGGCTTCATCGTAAGCATCGCTACCGCTAATGGCTTTCTGAAAAATGGCAGGGTTGGAGGTCAATCCTCGTACCCCCTTCTCAGTAATAAGTTTTTCTAATTCGCCGTTGTTGAGTATTTGTCGGCTGAGGTTATCGAGCCACACGCTTTGGCCCAACATGTATACTTTGTCAAGCATTCGTTTCTCCATAATTCTATGTTTTTAGGGTATCAGTAATGATATAATTAAAAAATTAGTCGCTTATCCAATTATCTAACCTAATAAAATAGGGAAGGTTGCAAAGATAATGAATAAGTCGCCTATCTGGCAAAACTGACTGCTTGGGGCTAATCAAAAAGCACAGCTTTCGCTGGATTGTGGTGGAATTCAAATAGCATCTGGGCTTGCTCTAGGGTAAGCCGTTCTACGGATAAAGGGGGCAGTTCGTCTATTCCGAAAAAGCCAACGTCCATAGTTTCAGATCCTACTTTTATCTCGCCTGCGGTGTATTGGCATAAAATAAAAACCTTGTAAGTGTAAAAAGGGGTAGGAGGGTGATTATGGCATTTTTTATCTAACACCGCCAGCAAACGCTCGGGTACTACCGTGATTCCAGCTTCTTCCTGCACTTCTTTCGCTACAATTTCAGATGGAGAATAGCCTACGTCAGCCCAACCGCCGGGTACTGTCCAACCCTGGTCGATTTTTTCTTGCACCATCAGGAGCTTATCATCCTGAAATATCACTCCCCGGATATCAACCTTAGGGGTAAGGTAGCCTTCCTCCTGTTTATACAGATCCATAATTTTCTCAAAGGGAGCTTCCGAATAATCGGCTACAATCTGAGCACTGATTTGCATTAGCTCTTCGTAGCGTTCGCGGTCATAATCATTCTGGCAGTAGGTAAGCCCCGCTTGGGCGATTGACTGAAGACGTTGGGCAGTAGTAAGCCAAGGGTGTTGCATAATTATGGTGTTATAGTATTCGTAATACTGAATAATGCGTGCAACAGTGAGGTCGATTTTGACACTTAAAGTAACGTGCTTGGAAGCACGTTTCGAAGAGGTATGGCTATCTCACTTTGTTTTGAGTTCTTCTTCTGTTCTTAATCACTCTTCATATACATTCCTCTTGATTCTGGTAATGTATCTTTGAATCCAAATTTTTCATACAAAAATGAGGCATCTCCATCAGCGATCAAGCTTGTATAGCAAGATTTTGGCAGTTTTGTTTTTATGAAGTTTATTATGCTACTCATAATTATTTTACCAATTCCTTGTCCTTGTTTCTCGGGAACCACACATATATCCACCACTTGACAGAAACATCCACCATCTCCGATCACTCTACCCATTCCTATTACTTTATCTTCTTGTTTTACCAATAATGAAAATAAAGAATGACCTAGACCTATTTTGCAGGCTTCATCTGTTTTTGCGGATAGCCCACATTTGACCCTCATTTTTTGGTATACCTCAATTGGTATTTCTTCTTCAAGAACCTTGATTCCACTCATTTCTCGATTCTTCATGACAGATAACGTTTGAACATAGTTTAACGATGATATGAACCACTAAAAAACCATAACACTAAAACTTCACTGACAACTTTCAATAAAGTGCTGGATATCCTGCTTGATTCCCATGATAAGTAGTATGTCACCTTCCTGGATTTTGGTGTCAGGGTTAGGCACACCAATGAAGTTTAGGGGGCTACTTGATGTCTTACGTTTAATAGTAATGAGATTGAGGTTGAACTTTCTCCGCAAGTTAATCTCCAATAGTGTTTTACCTACGGATTGAGGTGGGGCTTCCATTTCTACAATCTCATACTCTTCAGATAGAGAGAGAAAAGCTCGTATGTTGGGCTGAAGTAACATTTTAGCTACTGATTCACCAATCTTTTTTTCAGGAGAGAGAACTTCTTTAATTCCTAGTTTACTCAAAATAGCACGCTGCTGCTCGCTAGATGCCCGGGCAATAATGCGTTTGACATCCAGTTCCTGAAGCACTACTGAGGTAAGTAATAGCGACTCAAAATCTTCACCAATGGCTACCACTACTGCGTCTACCCGATGAACTTCTTGGGCTTCTAAGGCTCTGGCATCCCGAGAGTCTAGCGCGATGGCGTGAGCTACCTGATCCTTTATCCGCTCAACCTTTGTTATATCCTGATCAATAGCAATAACCTGGGCGCCCTGCTCGGCCAGTGTACGAGCAATGGAGTTCCCAAATTGGCCCAAACCGATGACGGCGAATCGCTGATTCACGATAGCTTGGTTTTAAGGTACGCTACGAGAACTTCAGCTGCTTCAGGGCATTCATCATCGGCATACTCCCGATTATTGGGAAAAATTAGGTCGGCTTCGTGTTTATGGGGTTCAATGTACTGTTCGTAAGCCGGGGCAACATGGTGGCGGTACATGTACAAAATATCCTCAAGTGGATAACCACGCTCCCGAGTATCCCGCACAATCCGGCGTTGGAGCTTAAGGTGTTCTTTGGTCTCTACAAAAACTTTTAGATCAAGCAGATCAGCCACTGATGGAAAGTGAAAAACAAAGATGCCTTCTACGAGAATAATTTTAGCCGGCTTGAACTCTAGCATCTGGGGAGTAATAGCGGGATTATTAAATGTGTACTCTCGCCGCTGAATTATTTTACCCTGTTTAAGCTGGGTTAAATCCTGGGCAAAGGCTTCGTCTTCTATTACCGAAGGTTCATCGAAATTAATGACCCGGTTCTCAGATAATCCGTGGGGGGGGAAATCTCGGTAATAGTTGTCCTGCGAAATCAGGCAACAATGCTCTTCGCCCAAGAGCTGGTATACCCAACGAACAAATTGGGTTTTGCCCGAACCGCTCCCTCCGGTAATTCCTATCAGATAAGGCTTAGTCGTCATGGTTGGTTAGTGGTTCTTAAGAAAATCTACCAGCTTTTGTACCGCCCGACCGCGGTGACTGATCTGGTTCTTTTCTTCTAAAGACATTTCGGCAAAGCTTTGTTCGTGACCCTCAGGAATAAAAATAGGATCATAGCCAAAACCCTGCTGTCCAGAAGGCTGTTGGGCAATAGTTCCAACAACAGCGCCTTCAAATATGTGAAACTTCCCTTCTAAGATTAAGGAGATGATGGTTCGAAATTGTGCCTTTCGGTTTTCAATTCCTTCCAGGTTATTCAAGACTTTCTGCATGTTAGCCTGACTACTACGCTGAGAGCCAGCGTAGCGAGCAGAATAAACGCCCGGCTCACCGTGTAATGCTTCAATTTCCAGCCCAGTGTCATCAGCAAAACAGTCGACCTGATAATGCTGATACACGAATTCTGCCTTTTGGCGAGCATTTCCTTCTAGTGTTTCTTGAGTTTCGGGTAACTCTTCAGTGCAGCCAATATCCTGCAAACTAACAATCTCAAATGCATTACCAAGTAGTTGTTGTACTTCGGTGATCTTATGAGCGTTGTTGGTGGCGAAGCAGAGTTTCATTGTTAGTTGACACCTACTACCTCAATATCAAACCGGAGGGTTGAGAAGGGTGGAATTCTAGCTCCAGTACTTGACTGTATCAATCTCTGATCGAACAAGTCTTGAATTATTTCGGCCGGGAAAGCCAACTGGCTCTCCTGGTATGCTTGGGCATAAGGAATAACAACAATACCTTTTTCACCTTCCTTCATTTGTGCAATCCCAAGTTCAAAGCCTGGTATTACTCGATTTTGCCCGATAGTGACGGGAAAAGGATTAGCAGCATTTAAATTATTGTCAAACTCGGTACCGTCTAGTAAAGTGCCCGTGTAGCGAACTTGCACAGTATTGCCATTATTTATCTCGGCACCATCAATAACGCCTTCTTGCGTACGAAAGTAATAAACACCCTGCGATAAGCTATCGGCATCAGTGAAGCCATTTTCCTCGAGATATGTTTTTATCCGCTCATCTTCTTCAGCTCGTAATTCAGTTGCAGTAATAATATCGACCAGTTGAATCCTGGCTCGTATAATTTCATTTTCAGCAATAGTATTTGCCAAGGAGTAACCTAAATAAGAAGCAGCCGTAGGTAGGTAGAACTCGTATTCTTCGCCAGTACGCATCGTGGCAATAGAAATATCTAATACCGGTAAAATCAGATTGTTCGTGCCAAAAACATAAGTAACCGGAGGCACACTGTCGGTAGCCAAACGTTGATCTATAATAGTACCATCTAGTGAAGCAATTTGATAATAGATACGGATAATATCGTTTCCAGTCGGAGCATCTCCACCGGTATTCTCGGTAATCACTTCATAGAAAATATCGCCATCACGAGTAGCGTTGATGCTATTGTCAGCCAGATAATTTTCTATGGTTTGTTGTTGCTCCCGTAGTAATTGTTCAGCTTGATTATCACCAGTATCAGCATCATCCGAGCAACTCCAGACTCCTACTGTTACTCCAATCAGGAACCATCCTAGTAACTTCTTCATACATTTGAAACAGCTTATGTGAGCTAATTATTGCTTTACATCCACCAACTCTACATCAAAGATTAGAACAGAGTTAGGGGCAATAGGCCCAGTACTTTGTGGGCCGTATGCCAACGGAGATGGTATGTAAAGAGTAGCCTTAGACCCTTTGTTGAGTAAAGCAATACCTTCGTCCCAACCTTGAATCACGGCTCCTTGTCCTAAAGGGAAACCAAATGGGCTACCTCGGTCGTAAGAAGAGTCAAACTGAGTGCCATCCAGCAGTGTCCCACGGTAGTGTACAAACACTGAATCACCGGCTGAAGGCTGCACTCCATTGCCTTTTTCCGTAATTACGTATCGTAAACCAGAATCAGTAGTTTGAGCTTCAACATTATTTTCAGCCAAATATTCGTTAATAGTGAGACTGTCAGTACTAAATTGTTCAGCTTGTTGAGCAAGCATATCTTCCTGCTGCTTTCGCATCTGCTCCATTTGGTATGCCTGAAAATCTTCTGGCGACATCACATCTTCTACGCCAATCTGGAAAGTAATTGGTGACTCAGCCTCAATACCAGGAGGAATTTGACCCTGAAAGGTATTCACAAACAGTTCCTCAGCAGATACCTCAAAATGAGTACTATCGCCTTTCTTAAGCATTCCGAACGCTTCAAAAACCTGGTTAGCTGTGTCACTGGTAAATTGTACTGGAATTGGATCAGTCATTCCTTGGGGCGGAAACAATAATGAATCGTCCTTCAAGTATTTCATATACATTAGTATAAAATCACCACTATCGGCTTCAGTTCCCTCGCCTTCGGTAAGGTACTTTATTTTTAGCCCTGAAGCAGTTTCGGTATACTCACCCTCTCCAGTCTGGTTACAAGCTGAGAAGCCTAATAAAAGACATAGACAAATATATACGGTATTAACAAAAGAAATTTTCATGTTACGTGTAGTGCTTTTTGCTGTAATTGATTGTGATATAATTGGTCTTTATACTGCGGAAGCAATTTTAAGAACTTTTGCAAAGTATCTTCTAGAGACAGTTTCGATGCTCCACCTGCCGCGTTTTTATGTCCGCCTCCACCAAAATGTTCGGCAGCCAGATCATTCACGGCAAAATCACCTACCGACCGAAACGATAGTTTGACGATCTCGTTGCGGTCAATGATAATAGCCGCCATTGTAATGCCCTTGATAGATAAAGCATAGTTTACCAATCCTTCGGTATCGCCCTGCCGGGACTTGAATTTTCGTAGGTCTTCCGCAGTAATAGCAAAGTAGGCCGTTTTGTATTCGTCTAGTACTACTAGCTTTTGATTAAGGGCGTACCCGATGAAGCGTAATCGGTCTACCGAATTGTTATCGTATACCAATTTGCTCACTTTAGAAGCGTTGGCACCCAAGCCAATGAGATCAGCTACCACCTGATGCACGTTTTGAGTAGTATTAGGGTGACGAAATGAACCCGTATCGGTCATGATGCCAGCGTAGAGGCATTCGGCCATATCGGAATCAATTTTATCACGTTCACCCAACTCGTCAATAATCTGATAGACAATTTCGCAGGTGGCCGCTGCTTGCGTATTCCAGAACTCAATACTGGCAAAGTCTTCCCGACCGTGGTGGTGATCAATTAGCACTTTAGTTGCTGTTGCTTGCCGAACGGGTTCTTCCATTTTATCAATCCGATTGAGCGAACAAAAGTCTACGCAGATAATGACATCAGCTTTGGCTAGGCAATGATCAGCTTTCGGGCGATGCGCTTTATCACAAAATAGTAGAACATCAGTGTGCCCTTTCATCCAGTGCAAAAACTCAGGATAATCCGTAGGTGAGATCACCTGTACCTGATGTTGTTGCTTTTTCAGGTACAAAGCTAACCCTAGTGCTGAGCCGAGAGCATCGGCATCAGGATTTTGATGAGGAATAATGACTACTTTCTGAGGTGAACGTAGTAATTCTTTAAGAGCGTTGATATCTTGCATTCTATCAATTCAGGTAGTACGCTAGATCAGAAACCTGGCAAACAGTACTTCCAAAAACGAAACCACAAAGGTGAGTTTTTTATGTCAAAAACCAAAACAGTACTTTTATGGGGTTTATGGGAAGATTTGCCTACTAAATCTGAGGATAAAGGAAGTATAAGCTACTGTTTATTAGTGAGTTGAATTTTCCTTATCGTGTAGCGATTGATTTTATTATACAATCAGTAGAAGGATTTAGTTCACTATTCCCTCCTACTATACTGGGAAGCATACTGAACAGACCTACTGAGTGAACTTAACCCCAATCTTTACGTTACCTAAATAAGTTTTTGTTACCTAAATATCTTTATCATGAATACTGTGCAGGCACAATCTCGTAATGTGCATATTTACCTTGAATCCAACCCTAACCCTAACTCCCTCAAATTTGTTACTAACTTTATGCTGATGCCTGAGGGAGAAAGCTACGATTTTCCCGATGCAGAAAGTGCTCAGCACGCCCCCCTGGCAAAAGAGCTGTTTGAGATAGAACATGTAGCCCGGGTATTTTATATGAGTAACTTCATAACTGTGACTAAATATGAAGCAGTAGAATGGGCGGAGATACAGGAGCCGATTAAGCAGCACATTAAGCAGTACCTGGAAGCTGGCAAACCACTTCTGACTCCAGAAGCCTTTATTGAAGATGATGGTACAGAAGATGATGAAACTGTGATCAAAATTAAAAGTATTCTGGATGAATATATTCGTCCTGCCGTAGAGCAGGATGGTGGAGCAATCAGCTTTCACTCATTCAAAGAAGGCACAGTAAAGGTTCTTCTCCAAGGTTCATGTAGCGGTTGTCCATCCTCTACTATCACACTCAAATCAGGTATTGAGAATTTACTAAAGACAATGGTTCCTGAGGTACAAATGGTAGAAGCTGAAGGGGTTTAACTTTTCTCGATTGAGAAAAGTACATACATCAATATCAGTAAAAGTAACAAGAAACCATACACTTGAAGCACCTTCTTGCGATTAGTTACGGGTAACCACCAAAGGGCGTACCACGGGCGGAAGAGGCCAAATAGTGTAAGTAGTGCTACTACAATGATACTGTAAAAGAGTATCTCCATAAACTAAAAAAGCTCCCTACAGGAGCTTTTCTTATTTAATAGATAAAATGATTTTTATAACGAGCGTTTCACTTCTTTCTCCTCAAAGCCTTCAATGACATCGCCTACTTTTATATCGTTGAAATTCTTAATGCTGATACCGCACTCAAAACCAGCCCGTACTTCGCCTACATCATCCTTTTCCCGCTTCAACTGATTAATCTCTCCAGTATAGGCCACGATACCATCGCGGACGAGGCGAATCTGATTGTTTCGCTTCACAACACCATCAGTGACGTAGCAACCTGCAACAGTACCTACCCGAGATATTTTGAATATCTGTCGGACTTCTATATTACCAGTGATTACTTCCTCAACAGTAGGGGCTAGCATACCTTCCATCGCATCTTTGATCTCGTTAATAGCATCGTAGATAATGGAGTATAGGCGGATTTCAATTTCCTCTTTCTCTGCTAAGTTACGGGCACTGTTGGAAGGGCGCACCTGGAAGCCGACAATGATTGCATCAGAAGCAGAAGCTAACAATACATCTGATTCGGAAATTTGCCCTACTGCCTTGTGGATAATATTGACCTGAACCTCTTCAGTAGAAAGCTTCAGTAATGAATCAGATAAGGCCTCTACTGACCCATCCACGTCACCCTTCACAATTACGTTCAGTTCGCGGAACGAGCCAATGGCTAAACGACGACCAATTTCATCCAGGGTGATATGCTTTTTGGTACGGAGCGACTGTTCGCGCTGAATCTGCTCTCGTTTGGTGGCAATCTCTCGGGCTTCCCGGTCAGTCTCCATCACGTTAAACTTATCACCCGATTGAGGCGCACCATCTAGACCGAGCATCTGCACTGGGGTGGCGGGAGGAATTTCCTTCATACGCTTGCCCCGGTGGTCGAACATAGCTTTTACCTTGCCGAACTGAGAACCCGCCAAAATCACATCGCCAATTTTAAGCGTTCCTGATTCAACTAGTAAGGTTGTGACGTAACCTCGCCCTCGGTCGAGGGTAGCTTCAATCACGGTACCAGCTGCGGGTCGGTCAGGATTAGCCCTTAGTTCTAAGAGTTCAGATTCTAACAGTACTTTCTCTAACAACTCGTCTACACCCTGCCCAGTCTTGGCTGAGATTTCTTGGCTTTGGTATTTACCTCCCCACTCTTCTACTAAGATATTGATTCCGGATAACTCTTCCCGAATTTTATCAGAATTAGCATTGGGTCGGTCAATTTTATTGATAGCAATAACAATGGGTACTCCTGCTACCTGAGCGTGGTTGATCGCTTCTTTGGTCTGGGGCATTACGGCATCGTCAGCAGCTACCACAATAATTACTACGTCGGTTACTTGAGCACCTCGCGCCCGCATCGCAGTAAAGGCTTCGTGACCAGGAGTATCCAGAAAAGCAATACGCTTACCACTTTCGGTAGTCACATCGTAGGCACCAATGTGCTGGGTGATTCCTCCGGCTTCACCCTCAGTTACTTTAGAGCTTCGAATGTAGTCTAGCAAAGATGTTTTTCCGTGGTCAACGTGACCCATAATGGTAACGATAGGAGCCCGATCTTCCAGGTCTTCCTCACTATCTTCTTCCACCTCAACGGCGATTTCCTCCTTGGCATCGACAAACTCTACCTCGAAACCAAACTCATCGGCAATAACGGTAATTGTTTCTGCATCTAAGCGTTGGTTAATAGAGACGAACATGCCGAGCGACATGCAGGTAGAAATTACCTCATTAACACTCACATTCATCATCGACGCTAGGTCATTGGCCGAGATAAATTCGGTTACTTTTAAAGCTTGTTGTTCCTGTGCCTCCTGTATTGCCTGTTCTTCCCGTTCTTTTCGGGCATCGCGGCGGCGCTCTTGCCGGGCTTTACCTCGCTTTTTGTTACCACCGCTCAGGCGAGCAAGGGTTTCCTTAATTTGCTCTTGTACCTCCTTGTCGGAGATTTCCTCCTTCTTCTTACCTGCACCTCGTTTGTTACCGCCTCTACGATTATCTTGACGTCCGCTTTGTTGGGTATTAGGCTTATCGTCTTTAATTCGCCGCCGCCGTTTGCGTTTTTTCTTGCGCTCATCAGAGGAAGCTACCGGAGTGGCTTTATCTTTTTTCTTAGGCTCGGTAGGGAGTTCAATCTTTCCTAGTACATTCAGCCCCTGCAGTTTATCTGCCTTAGCTTTAATTACCTCACTTTCCTTCTTTTCTTCCTCCTCTTGGGGTTCAGCAGTATCCGCTTTCGTTTTCTCTTCTTTAGCTTGCTTGACTTCTTCTTTTTCTTTAGAAAGCTCTTCTTTTGGTTTATCTTCCTGCTTGGGCGGTTCTTTTTTAGCTTCTACCTCTGAGGCTTCAACTTTAGGAACCTCCTCAGTGGCTGGTGGTTCCTCAACTGGAACAGGCTCTTCTTTTTTAGCTTCTACCTTAGGCTGTTCTTCTTTTTTCTCTTCCTTCTTCTGCGCTGGTTTTGGTTTCTTCTTACCAACTTCGTTTAGGTCAATTTTCCCCACTACATTCAGTCCCTGAAGCTTGGGAGCACCAACAGTCTCATTGGTTTCTTCTTTTTTATCTGTCTCTGCTGCGGGAGGGGGAGTCTCAGAAGCGGTAGTCTCCGTCGATTGCTTTTCTTCTCGGGAGGCTTTTTCGGCGGCTAGTTTCTTGATGAACAGCTCTTCTTCGTCTTGTCTTTCTACGGGTACGTGCTTTCCGGTAGCGTCAATAATTTGGTTTTCTTCCCGACTACCAATGGTAATACCCGATGCTTCTTCTTTATCCATAGCCGATGAGGCAAACTCCTTCGCCAGTATATCATACTGATCTTTGGGAATTTTGGCATTCGGACTACGATCTACGTCGAAGCCTTTTTTGCTCAGAAAGTCGACGATGGTATTCCGACCTACGTTGAATTTCCGGGCAACTTGGCTAAGCCTCATCGTTTTTTCTTCTACCATACTCAAATATGAGTTATTTTTCGCGTTTTATAAAATTTTATTCAAATTCCTGGCGCAGGATAGAAAGTACATCCTCTACCGTTTCTTCTTCCAAATCGGTACGTCTCACTAAGTCGTCTTTACTCAGGGATAGCACACTTTTGGCAGTATCTAAACCAATCTTTTTGAATTCATCAATGACCCAACCTTCTACCTCATCAGCAAACTCATCCAGATCGACATCTTCGTCAGCTTCTAACCCAAGAGTTTCGCGGAATACATCAATCTCATAGCCTACTAATAGACTAGCCAGTTTGATGTTTTGTCCACCCCGACCAATCGCTAGTGAAACCTGGTCGGGCTTCAGGAAAACAGATACTCGTTTATCACCTTCATCGACTTTGATAGAGCTGATCTTGGCTGGACTCAGTGATCGGGTAATGTATAGCTCGAGGTTATCAGTGTAGTTAATAACATCAATATTCTCATTCTGTAACTCCCTTACAATACTATGAATTCGTGAACCCTTCATCCCAACACAGGCACCTACTGGGTCAATACGATCATCATAAGATGCTACGGCTACTTTTGCTCGGTCGCCCGGTTGACGCACCGTATTCTTGATCTCAATCAGGCCATCGTAGACTTCAGGCACCTCCATTTCAAAGAGACGTTCCAGAAATTTCTCCGAAGTGCGTGACATAATAATTTTGGGGTTCCCGTTTACCATTTCCACTCGGTGTACAATTGCTCGTACTGACTCTCCTTTACGAAAACGGTCTTTTGGAATCTGCTCCGACCGAGGCATGATCAACTCATTCCCTTCGCCATCAATGAGTAGCATTTCGCGACTGAGGATTTGGTATACTTCCCCAACAATGATTTCGCCTACCAGATCTTTATACTTCTGGAATAAAATATCTTTTTCTAGATCTTTTACTTTTTGGATTAACGTCTGGCGTGCCATCATCACCGTACGGCGACCAAAATCTTCTAGTTTGATTTCCTCAGCTACCTCTTCACCAATCTCAAAGTCAGGTTCTATTTTTTGGGCTTCGGTGAGGCTGATCTTATCATGATCCCAGATGTCTTCTGAATTATCATCTACGATCTCACGAAAGCGCCAGATTTCTAAATCGCCCTTATCGGCGTTGATAATTACGTCAAAGTTCTCATCTGTTTCGTAACGTTTCCGCACCATTGCGCGGAATACATCTTCCAAGATGCGGATCATGGTAGGGCGGTCAATATTTTTGCCCCGGGCAAAGTCCGCAAACGACTCAATTAAAGTTGCCGTATCCATCATAAGCTTAGAATGTAACTAGTACGTTAGTTTTTTTAATTTGTTCAAAAGGTATCCGCATACTTTGTGGCGGCTCGTTCTTCTTCTTTTTCCCTTGCGTTGCTGTTTCAACACCAATTTCCTCATCCGACACATCTACCAAAACCCCCTTTATAGTTTGATTATCCTGCGTTAGTATTTTTATCGTTCGCCCTACGTTTTTCTGATATTGCCGATGAAGCTTAAGGGGCTGATCCAAACCAGGGGACGAGACTTCCAACACATACTTTTCGTTCATTAAGTCTTCTTCCTCTAGTCGATTGGCTAGTGCCCGGCTTACTTCGACACAGGTATCAATAGATACTCCCTCATCACCATCAATATGGATAATTACTTTGGTGCCAGCGGGGGTTTGGTTTACCCGGATATCTACTAGAAAAAAGCGTTGGTCTTTTTCCTGCAGAATGCTAGAAGTCCACTCACTGATTATATCTGGTATTGCCATAAATTATAACAAAAAAGAGGGGACGATGCCCCCTCTTAAATGTTGCTGTCACAAACGCCTGCAAAGTTAGCAAATATGTTATTTAAAGCAAAGACATTGAAAAAAGGAGCTTATTTCCCTGAAAGTTATTTCAATTTTATCCACCGGAATAACAATACTGAAGCTGACAAAATTCATTTTTTCTAGATATTGATACATCGGAAGAAAAACAAAAAGCCGTCTAGGTGTTTCCCAAACGGCTTTTACTTTATACTACTGCTTCGTATTATCTAGGTACCATAACCTGGTGCCTGCTGAATATTATCATTCACATCGGTTTCTTCCTGGGGTAATGGTAAGATAAACCGCTCATTTGGGAATGTAACAGTACAAGTAGGTGATGTACAATCAGTACGAACCATATCTTGCTGGTTACGGGTAATATCAAATACCCGATGCCCTTCGGCAAAGAGTTCTCGTCTCCTTTCTAACAGCACTGCGTCAATTAATGCCTGTCCGGTCAGACCACTGAGCTCAGTAGCTCCAGCACGAACCCGAATTTGATTCAAATCAGCTAGAGCGCCAGCATCGTTTCCTGCTTTAGCTCGTGCCTCAGCTCGGTTGAGCATTACTTCGGACAGACGAATAACCGGAACGTTATCCGTAGCAATATTTGAGCCTTCGCTGGGGAATTTGTAGACTCTTTTACCTTCTCCACTGGCGTCAGCGTAGATACCATTATCCAAATTGTCATCATCTATGAATAGAGTACCTCGAATGTCACCTTCTTCAAACAAGGCAAACAACTGTTGAGACGGCAGATAATCACCGTAGCCAGTCTCTTTATACATACCACCAATGTGATCGGACCCTTCATTATCAGCCAAGTTGAAAACGATTTCGAATATTGCTTCAGATGAGTTACCTGCAAAAAACTGCATAGCGTAAGCATCGCGGGCTACGAGTGTGAATTTTCCACCATTGATCACTTCGGTAGCGAGCGACTCAGCTTCAGCATAGCGACCCATATACAAATACACTCGAGAAAGTAAAGCCTGAGTAGCCTCTCTTGAAATTGTTCCGGCATTTTCGTCCCCCTTTGGCTCTAGTAAAGAAATAGCCGTTTCAAAGTCAGTAATTACCTGTTCGTACACCTGAGCAACCGTATTACGAGAAGGACGAGACTCCGGCTCAAACTCAGTTACAATGGGAATGCCCGGATGAGAAGCATCGGAAGTAAATGAATAGGTTTGAGCAAAAAGACGAACCAAGTCAAAATGCGCTAAGGCCCGTACTGCATGCGCCTGACCAAGATAGTTGTTAAACTCACTTCGTCGGTTTTCAACTGGAGTAAACTCCGCATTGATCATCTGGTTAGCCATGTTGATAACCTCGTAAATCTCAGCCCAGAACTCGCGATGTTCGTTCTGGTTAGTAGTAGGAGCACCATTGTACTCAGCCCACTCTTTACCTCGATTAGCACTAGCATTCTGCTTAATGTCTTCGCCCATAATATCAGGGATTAGCAGAAAATAACGCCCGTAGTAATCAGCCAGTTGCATTTGGTCATACATACCCAAGGTTGCTCCTCTAAAATCGTCGACTGTCTGCAGAAATTCGTCGTTGGCCACTTGCAAAGGTGGTTGCAAGTCTAAAAATTCTTCGCCACAAGCTGTGCCTAGCAGCAGCAATGGAATGAAAGCCAGCGTTTTATAGATATTATATTGTATTCTTTTCATCGTTAGTTTGATTTAGATTCCGATGTTTAAAACGAAACTTACGGTTTTGTTAATGGGCGTTACGGTATTGTACACTCCACTAAATGTTTGTTCCGGATCGAAATAGAGATCGTCGTCTTTCGTCCATGTCCAGAAGTTATTCGCTAAGACTGATAGTTGGAGAGAACGAAGCTGATCGGGTAAGATACTGGAAGGAAAATTATACGCCAGACTTAGTGTTCTCAACCGCATATAATCTCCCTCGAATAGGTATCGGTCTGAGTTCCGTTGGTTAGAGCTTTGGTTACCACCCCACCGGTGTTGTGGGAAGAGTGCTTCCTGCCCAGGAGTAGTCCAACGGTTTTCAAAGGCGTAAGTGGTAGTACTGCGAGGAGTAAAACGTCCGTCACCGTGAATTACCCAGCCGACATTATCATATAGGTAATTACCAAATTGATAATTCAACTGACCAGCTAGGGTGAACCCTTTGAATTGAGCTTTTAGGTTGAATGCACCAAAGAAGTCAGGTGTAGCACTTTTACCATCGTAGAATCGCTCAGCATTATTGATCTCATTGGTAGTTTCAGTTTTAGTAGCATCGGTATACCATAGTGGGTCACCATTTGCCGGATCAACCCCAGCCCAACCGTAGAGGAAGTACTCCTGAAAATCGCGCCCTTCTTCTCGCCGTTTAGTTCCGTCTACAATAGCTTCGTCCAGACGAGTGATCTCATTAGTTATTTGAGTGAAGTTAGCTCCAACATTCAGCGTAAAGTCAGGAGTGGAAATAACATCACCATTTACCTGAATTTCTATACCTCGGTTTTCCATATCACTAATATTGGAAAGTTGCTCACGGAAACCAGTGGTAAACGAAAGTGGGCGGTTCAGCAAGAGGTCAGTTGACTGACGAACAAAGTATTCTACAGTAGCATTTACCCGATTGTTAAATCCAGTAAAGTCTAGTCCAAAGTTGATGTTATTTTGTGACTCCCAAGTAAGAAATGGATTTCCTACTGAAAGTGGAGCTGCGGCTGGATTGCCATCGTACTCCCGAGCAAAACCATACGTTTCTGCCCACAGATAATTATCATCGGTATCTACATTGTCATCATCAATATTAGCGTTACCCGTCTGACCATAACTGGCGCGAAGTTTAAGGAAGTCAACAAAAGTGACTCCTTGCATAAAGCTCTCTTCGCTCAGAGCGTAGCCTCCACCAACTGACCAGAATGTTCCGTAACGTACCTCAGGACCAAAGCGGGAAGAACCATCGCGCCGTAGGGAACCAGTGAGATAATACTTCTGGTCATAATCATAGCTTACTCGGCTGAAGATAGACTCGAAGGTATACTCCGAACGGCTGAAGAAAGTCTGGGCTTGAGGGTTAGCTCCAACTGAAGGATGAATCAGTGAAGGATGGGAAAAACCTTCTGCTAAATAATCTAACTGATCGGTTTTTACTTTCTGGGTTTCGTACCCCAAAAGCACATCTACGTTATGTACCCCACCAAAGGTGTTGCCATAATTAAGCGTTTGAGTTCCTAGCCAGTTTAGCTGATCGGCGGTAGCTTCTTGTGAAGTACCATTTACATTACGTCCGTCACCGTAGCGGGCATTAGCGAAGATAAAGTCATCCACTTGCAATAGATCAAATGACCAGGCGGAAGTGAGAGTCAGATTATCAAAAATCTTATACGAAACACTGAGATTATCAATAATTCGCGTTTGCTCCCGGTTTCGCTCATCGTCGGTAAGGTGACCTCGGGGGTTATTACCGCCCATAAAGAAGCTTTGATGATCACCATAAAATCGCCCTTGTTCGTCGAATACAGGTACGGTAGGTGCCATTAAATAACCCACATAAAACGGAGCCTGCCAACGTGCCCCATCAGTAATACCACGTTGATTGAAGTAAGAAAGGGTCAAATTATTAGTAAGGGTTAGGCGATCAGTAAGATTGGCTGATACATTAGCTCGACTAGAATAGCGATCAAATTTGTTATTAATCACAATACCGTCTTGCAACAGCACATTTCCAGATACAAAGTAGGTAAATTTATCATTACCACCCGAGGCACTCACGTTATAATCTTGAGCAACCCCAGTTTGGGTAATCTCATCAATCCAATTGGTATTGGCTTGGTCAGGAAACTGTTGGTTATAGAAATCCAGTGCTTCCGCTTCAGTATCGAAGTTGCCAGCATTCACGTGACCTTCCGTATATAACTGTCGGTATTGTGGTTCGCTCAGTGGCTCCAATAAATTGTTGAATGCCGGAGTAGAAAAACCAACTCGAGCACGGACATCAATCTTAGCGGCACCCGATGAGCCACTTTTGGTTGTGATGAGTACAACGCCATTAGCTCCCCGAGCTCCGTAAATTGCAGTAGAAGCAGCATCTTTCAGTACTACTAAGCTCTCAATATCGTTAGGGTTGATGGCTGCCAGTGGGTTTGCGCTTCGTTCTCCGTTATCAAAGTCAGTAGTAGATATAGATCCATTTCCTGAAGTGATTGGAATTCCATCAATTACGTATAATGGCTCGTTGGAGGCATTGATAGAGCCTATTCCCCGGATACGAACAGCTACTCCGGCTCCAGGTGCACCATCGTTGGCTACTACCTGCACTCCGGGTGAGGTGCCCTGCAAAGCTTCCTGGAAAGACGGAGTTGGAACGCTTTGAATAGACTCCGAATCTACTACGTTGATTGATCCAGTAAGCTCCTCTTTACGCTTAGTACCATAACCAACCACGATTACTTCTGAAAGTGACTGAACGTCTGGTGTCAGACTCATATCAATTATTGACTGATTGCCAATAGTCACCTCTTCGGTTACATAGCCTACTGAAGAGAATACCAAAGTTTCAGCATCATCAGCGACACTGAGTTGATAATTTCCCTCTACGTTAGTCACAGTTCCAACGGTAGTGCCTTTTACTAAGATGTTAATACCCGGTAGAGGTTCGCTATTTTCATCAAGAACCTTTCCTGATAAAGTTCTTTGTTGGGCTAAACCCCAGAGAGGGAGTAATAGCAAAGCCCAAAAAACTACAAATAGATGTCTTTTCATAATTATAAGGTTTAGGTAATAAATATTTGATTTGTTAATGTGTAGTGGAAAATTTTTGTTTTGAATGCGACCTTTGGATGGGTTAAGAGGTTTCTGCTTTTTCGGATACTAACCTGTCCGGTAGAACTTTATTTGTAAAAAAAACGCTTTTCCCAATGATTGTATTGACAATATAAAGCTCGATATTGTTTAGGAAAAGTAAATATAAACTTAACAATTTTTTAATTATCATTCGACTCTATAAGTCAATTTTCTTTTTAGATGGGGAATTATTGTATCACATTTAATCTGAGACCTTCGTTTCATATTTGGTCTAGGCTAGGTGATATTCTAATTTCAATGTTATTTTACAGAGTTTTAGAGGCTCATTAATACAGAGAAAATAGTATGAAGAAATACTACTGGTACTACATGGCTTTTAGCTTAATCTGGCTGCTAATGGCTTGCCAGTCCAATCCACCAGAAACCACAGTAGAAGAGCAATCAGTACCAAGTTACATCCCAAACTTCAATGCTGACTCAGCCTATGCCTATATTGAAGCTCAAGTAGCCTTTGGTCCCCGAGTGCCCAACTCAGCAGCTCATCAAGAATGCCAAGATTATCTAGTAGATAAATTGAAACAGTTTGGCGCGGAAGTACAGTTACAATCTTTTGAAGCTACGGCCTACAATGGCACTATGCTCAACCTGAATAATATCATCGCTAGTTATCAGCCAGAGAAAGCCAAGCGTATTTTGCTGGCAGCTCACTGGGATACCCGCCCCTACGCTGACAAAGATTCCGTGCGTACGCAAGAACCTATTCTGGGAGCGAATGACGGAGCCAGTGGCGTTGCCGTATTGTTAGAAATGGCTCGAGTTATGAACCAGGATTCGCTACCAGACGTGGGAGTGGATATTATTCTGTTTGATGGAGAAGATTACGGTGAACCCGAAGATTATGACGAGCTGCAACCCGAAAGTTCCCAGCAAGTGTACTGGTGCTTAGGCTCTCAGTACTGGGCAAAAAATAAGCACGAACCTCGATACTCAGCGTACTACGGAATTTTGCTGGATATGGTCGGAGCGAAAAATGCGACATTCTATCGGGAAGGGGTGTCTCGTCAGGCTGCACCTAGTATTGTTAAACGAATTTGGGATGCGGGTCATCAGTTAGGTCACGGACAGTACTTTATTTATAAAGACAGCCCCGATATTGTAGATGATCATGTATACGTAAACTACCAAGCTAAAATTCCGATGGTCAATATTATTGAGCACGATCCTGCCAGTGAATTCTACTTTGCCCGTTACCACCACACCCACGCCGACGATATGGATATCATCAGCCGGGAAACGCTAGAAGCAGTTGGCGAAACTGTGATGTACGTAATATATCAGGAGTAATATCACTCCATTGATCTTCGTACTCTCTGTGAAAAGTAGGCCGGCGAATTATTGTAAATAATATAGTAGATAGTAACATTTATATAATATTTCTATTAATGATAAATGAAATAATTTTTTGGTTATATATCCAGGAATACATACTTTAGCTTTACTATGTCGCTAATATGTCCCTATGGTTTTTCGATTTCTATTACTATTTTTTGCTGTGCAGGAATCACCTGTCGTCTCCTGGGCACAAACCAGCAACAATGAGCTAGTACTTGAGATCAACGGATTGGTCATTGACGAGACGGTGACCAAAATTGGTCACGACTATTATGAGCTGATTTATCAGCAGTGGGAGGCTCCTCGCACTGAAATGGTTTACACGATTTATATGCGTGAGCAGCCTCAGCCTGGTTTTGGTAGCCGAGTTAATATAGCTATTAATGAAAGTGTGGTAATTGACCGCTTTTTGTTACCTCGCTACGATGTACTAGAGGAAGAAGCCCAATACGCCGTTCAGCAACTGAAACAGTATATAGGAAACTATAATCGGTTCTTACAAAACCTTACTGAAGAGGATAAACAAGGTACCGGAATTTATTAAGTTAAGCTATTACACAACCTATGGTACGATTACTACTATTACTCTTAGCCGGAGGCTACTCCTCCTGCTTTGCCCAAGATTTTGTTTACCAGCCCGTCAACCCCGCTTTTGGCGGTAATTACCTCAATTACAGTTGGCTGCTCAACTCGGCTCAGGTGCAAAATGGCTTTACCGAAGAAGAGGGGCTACTGGACTCACCAGATCAGGACCCAATACAGGATTTTAGCGAGGGTTTGCAACGACAGCTCTTAAGTAGGCTCTCAAGTGAGCTAATTAATAGCCAATTTGGTGAAGGAGGGTTAGACGAGGGCGAATACCAGATTGGAGCTTATCAAATAGAAGTAATTCCGGGAGTAGACGGAGTCGATATTCTTATTTTGGATACTTCTACCGGCGGACAAACTACGGTAAATATACCTTATTTCTAAATTGCCATGAAGGTAAAACTGTGGTTTCACCTCTTGTTTCTACTCAGCACTGTTGTTAGCGGATGCGCCCCTTTTCTAAATCAGACTTTACAACCTGGCGAAGTTCGACTAGGGGCTGAGTCAAGCTTTCATCAGGAATTGAAAAATCTGCCTGACCCCGAAGAAAAGGTTGTAGCAGCAGTGTACAAATTTCGCGATCAGACGGGGCAGTATAAACCTACCGAAGTAGGGGCTAGTTGGTCAACTGCCATAACACAAGGGGCTACATCTATTCTGCAGCGGGCTTTGGAAGAATCGGGTTGGTTTATTACTGTAGAACGGGAAGGATTAGCGAACCTTTTAAACGAACGTAAAATTATCCGCTCTTCCCGCCAGGCATTTGAACAACAACAGGGCAGTGACGAACCCACACTGCCTCCATTATTATTCGCTGGAGTATTGCTGGAAGGGGGAATCATTTCTTACGATGCTAACGTGCTGACGGGTGGAGCCGGGGCGCGTTACTTTGGGGCAGGCGGAAATGCCCAGTACCGACAAGACCGGGTTACAGTATACCTGCGGGCAACCTCTACCCGAAATGGGCGCATCCTGAAAACAGTCTATACATCCCGAACAATTCTTTCTCAAAAAGTGGATGTGGGATTGTTTCGTTTTGTGAGTTTTCAGCGTTTGCTGGAGGCAGAAACCGGGTTTACTCACAATGAACCAGCGGAACTGGCGGTGCGCGAAGCCATTGAGAAAGCCGTACACAGTCTGGTGATAGAGGGAGTGATGGATGAGCTCTGGAAGCTGAAAAACCCTGACGAAGAGCGCACTCCTTTATTAGAAAATTATCAGAAGGAAGTTCAGACTAATACTCAGACGAACTACCTTGGTGGGCGGATTAATCAGTTTCGGCGGGATCGCTTTCGGGTCAACGTAAGTGGGGGTACATTCCGCTACGCGGGCGACTATTCTAACCCTATGTTTCGCCCTTCGGCTGAGATTCAGGCCGCTAGTCAGGTAACGCCTTGGTTATCGGTAGGAGCCGCACTCGGGCAGGGCATACTAGCTGGGGAAGGCACGTTTGAAGGCACTTTTAACCACGCATCGGTAGCTAGTGAATGGCGGTGGTTTCCGTACAGTCGGTTTACTCCTACTTTGCTACTACGGGGCGGAGTTATTTCTGAACAAGGGCACACCTTACTAAAAGGCTACCCCCAGATGACGATGGGAATTGGCGGAGAGTTTCTGATTAACAACCGCCTGAGCATAACTGGAAACCTGATGCACATTTACACCTTTAGCGACCAGCTAGATGGAGTAACGCAGGGCAAATACAATGATTTCTTCTGGTCGGCCAACATTGGTCTCAACCTATATTTTGGCAAATAATAAATTGCAAATCTGATTTTTAACCATAAACAACCATAATTATGAAGTATTCAAGGGCTTTTTTTACCGTACTACTCAGCGGGGGACTGATCGCATCAGCCTACAGCCAAAGTAAAAACAACGAAGTTTTTATTGAACAGGTAGGAGAAAATGACATTACGGTGGGGCAGGGCACCAGCGGTCTTGCCAAAAACAACACTGCCGTAGTTAAAGTAGAAGGGAATGACAATAGCGCCACAATAAGGCAAGGCATTGAAGGAGGAGAAGCCAATGGCAATACTGCTACCGTAGAGCAAACAGGAGATTTGAATAATGCTTTGATTCAACAGGCGTTTTCTGGTTCTACCAAAAATAGTGATGCCACTATAAAACAGGAAGGTAGTGGAAACAACAGCTCTATCAGACAAGGGTTCAATATCGAGAGAGACGGAAATACTGCAACAGCCCGGGTTAGTCAAGCTCAGATAGTAGTTGAAGGGGATAATAATGAAGGATCTATCATTCAAGGAAGTGGTGTTGGTACTTCTAAAAACGACGTAGCCTCAATTACCACGAAAGGTACAAACAACTCTGCAACTATTGGGCAAGGGGCTTTTGGTTCTAGCTCAAGAAATACGGCTACCATAGACCAAGAAGGGCAAAGAAATAATGCAGGTATTCGTCAGGGTAGAGGTAATGCTACTAACAATACTGCTGAAATAACGCAGGTAGGAAATCAAAACTACGCGGGTATTAATCTAGACCAGAGCGACGGGACATCCAAGAATAATAAAGCTTCTATTAACCAGGAAGGGGATAACAACTCGGTTGAATTTGCCCAGGGAGATGGCGTAGTTAAAGATAGTGAAGTTAGTATTAGCCAGATAGGAGTTCAAAACCAGGGAAGCTTCTTATTAGGAACTTCGGGAGAAGCTAAAGGCAACAATGCTGTAGTAACTCAGCAAGGCGATGATAATCGGTTTAATGTGAGACAAGGTGTAGAGGCTGGTATAGCCAAGAACAATACTGCAATTTTAGGGCAAACAGGCAATGAAAATTCTCACAATATTAGTCAGGGAGTTAACCTTAGTGAAATAGAAGGAGAAGCTATATCCAGAAACAACATAGCCGAGATAACCGTCACAGGTAACTCCAATGCAGGTAGTATTTCTCAAGGTGCTGAAGTATCCGAATCCGTCGGTAACGTAGGTTTAATTACTACTGTTGGCAATTCAAATTCAGCAAGTATCGGACAAGGAGCATTTGCTACTAGCAAAAACAATACGGCAACTATTGAGCAGATAGGAAGTGGTAACATAGGTTGGGTCAACCAAGGAGTTGCAACTGGCTTTACTTCAGCTATTGCGAAAAATAATGTGGCGGAGCTAAAGCAGGAAGGAGATAATAACTTTGTTCAGATACGGCAGGCATTTAATATCTCGGATGGCATCAGAACATCTAATAACAACACTGCTCAAGTACATATCAATGGCGCCAATAACTTTGGCAATATTGGGCAAGGTGGTAAAAATAACCAAGTCATTGTTGATATACAGGGAAATAATAATGAAGCCATCATATCCAATGGTGCAAAGAATAATACTGCGAAAATTATCCAAGAAGGCGACGGAAATAGTACCGCTATGCTTCCTGGTAGATCTTCGGTCAATAACAATACTGATGTAACTCAACTGGGTAACCGAAACGATGTACTTATTAATCTAGATGGCGGTGGGGCTGATGTTGATAAAAATAACCAGGCTGATATAGTGCAGGAGGGAAACAACAATTATATAGAATACCAGCAACGCAACGGTGTATTCAAGAACAACCGCCATACCTACAACCAGATTGGCGATAGAAACCAGGGAATCGTGAATCTAACAGTTTCAGGAGAGGTCATCAACAACACTGTTGACATCACTCAACACGGCGATGATAACCAGTTTACCGTAGATCAGGGTCTAAACGAAGGTATTGCAAAAGATAACCTACTATCTATTTATCAGGAAGGGAACGAGAATAACTCAATTATATCTCAAGGCACAATGGGTGGGAAAGCCCAGGGCAATGAGGCCGGAATAGAGCAGATCGGTATGAGCAATATGGCAACTATCCAGCAGGGTAATAACGCTAATACGCTCTTCAGCGAGGCCTACATTCTACAGCAAGGCAATAATCATTTTGCCGAAATTATGCAGATTGGTAAAAACAACGACATAAACCTTAAGCAAGACGGAACCGGGCATTCACTAATAAGTACCGTGAACGGTCGCTCTAACCAGGTAGACATCCAACAGTATGGGGAGAACAACAGCATTGTGCAGGATTTAGTAGGTAACAATATGGACTACCAAATACTTCAGGAAGGAATCAATCTGGAGCTGCACCAGGTAGAGTATAACACGCTAGCCCCCGCTTACGAAGTACACCAGCAGGGTGAGAATATGAGCCTACGGATTGAGCAAGGTTGGGCTACCCCGCAATAGTAACACTCGGTATCAGCAGGGAACGTAGGTTAAGACATTTAACAATCAAAAATGAGAAGTAGCAGTTTTAGGTGGCTAATAGTAATACTGTTAGCTGCCTGTCAGGAAAATACGATAGGTCTGGAGAGGGTCGGTAGTGTAGCAGGCACGGTAGTAAACAACAATTTTGAACTATTAGCTAATGCTCAAATTACCACCGTGCCCGCCACTTCAGTAGTACTGAGCGATAGTGCGGGTGCCTTTACCATAGCAGGAATTGTTGAGGGAGAGTACACCCTATTTGCGGAGCAGGCCAACTACGAGCGTGCTTCACTCAAAGTAAATGTAATAGGAGATCAAACATCGCAGGCAGCATTTATACTGGATGCTATCCCCCCTACCTTTAGCCAGCTAAACGGAATAGTAGTAGATGCAGTGACCAACCAGACGTTATCCAACGTAAGTGTTACCACTAATCCGCCCACTTCGGCTTTGTTAACTAACGAGTTGGGAAGAATATCAGTAGACTCAATACCAGAGGGTATTTATACGATTTTTGCGAAAAAAGCAGGCTACCAGACCGATAGTGTTACTATATCACTTTCGGCTGGACGTTCTAATCCTTTTGCACTTCCTTTATCTCCCAACCCCTAGGCCAAAGCTTGGGGTGAATCGACCGGACAAAAAATATACTCGGTGCGCTATCTCTATAAAGAAGGCCAGACTTCTGTCTTCTTAGATTGATGGACTGCTAGCATCTCAAAATGCTTCTCATCAGTCATATTTGAACGTCTAACTAATTTTAGTTCATTGAGTGAAGCGAAATCCTCCAAACGATAAAGCTCATAGCCAAAACCATTGATTGTATCAAATAAATCGTTTCGCTCTTCAATATTTAATCGTTTGTAGCATTCTACCATTAAGTGAGGCTTATATTCGCTTAAAATACCGGGCATTGTCTTCAGAATCTCTTTATCGTACCCTTCAGCGTCTACTTTTATGAGACTCAGGCGCGGTAGATCATCAGCGTAATTTTGCAATGGATATTTTTCTAGATTAACTCCCTTTACCTCTAGAGTATAATTATGACGATGGTTCTTCTTTTCTATCTGAGAAAGAAAACCACCGTTGCAGAAGGATGCATCCGAGTAGTTGAAAGTAAACGTACCTTCCTTATCAGTTGCTGCTAAACATAAAGGTATAATGTTGGTACTATCGGGATTGAGCGAAGCGTTTTTTTCAAGTATTTTATATACATATCGGTTAGGCTCCAACCCAAGAACTAGTCCAGTTTTTCCTACTGCCAGTGCCATTGGAACGGTAGTGTCACCCGTATGCGCCCCTATGTCGATGATCATTACTCCTTCAGATGATAACCTGCGGTAGAAATCAATATTGGATTTAGTTACTTTCTTTGGTATATCAGATGGGTGTAACCACTGAGTGTACTCTACTTCGCCTATATCATCTATCTGAAATGTATCTATCTTATGACCATATTCTTGGAAAGTCCGCTTTCGCTTCCGTTTTTCTAACTTCTTCTTTACGTAGTTGATCATTGAGATGTAGTGTACATTATGACTATGACTCCTTACTTTTCGTGGTAAGCAAGTTAAAAAGCTATGGTAATAAAAGAAATATTAATCAGTCTTCTAAGTAAGGACTGAGCCATTTGCGACAAACTTCCAATGGCATACTTTTACGTTGAGCATAGTCCTTGAGTTGGTCTTCATCAATACGGGAAATGCCGAAGTAACGAGATTGCGGATGAGAGAAATACCAACCACTTACCGAGGCTGCCGGGAACATAGCGAAGTTCTCGGTCAGAGAGATTCCGGTATTTTCGGTAACATTGAGGAGCGAAAATAGCGTTTCCTTTTCGGTATGATCGGGACAAGCTGGGTAGCCAGGGGCGGGACGAATACCCATGTATTTTTCGCGGATTAGTGCCTCGTTGTCTAGCTCCTCATCAGGAGCATAGCCCCAGAATTCGCGACGCACCCGGCGATGCATCAGCTCAGCGAAGGCTTCGGCAAAGCGATCCGCCAAAGCTTTTACCATGATCGAGTTATAGTCGTCGTGGTCAGCCTCGAAGCGTTTAGCAATTTCTTCGGAGCCTACTCCCGTTGTTACGGCAAAACCACCTACGTAGTCAGCTACTTCAGTGTCTTTGGGAGCGACAAAATCCGCTAAGCAGAAATACTCTTTGCCCGCTGCTTTTTTAGTTTGTTGGCGGAGATGGTGCAGTGTAACTAAATGCTGGCTACGGTCTTCTCCATCTTCAGTAGAGTGATAGAGTTCAACATCATCGCAGCGCACGGTGTTGGCGGGGAAGAAACCAATGACTGCATTCGCCGTAATCCATTTCTCCTGAATCATTTTCTCTAGCATTTCCTGGGCATCAGCATAGAGCGATCGGGCTTCCTTTCCCACAATTTCATCGTCTAGAATATTCGGAAATTTTCCAGCTAGCTCCCAAGTCATGAAAAACGGGGTCCAGTCAATATAGCTGGCAATCTCTTCCAGCGGATATTCTTTAAAAACCTTAGTCCCTAAAAACTGAGGTTTCTTCACTTCTCGATCAGACCAATCGGTTTGAAATTTATTGGCTCGGGTTTCCGCTAAGGGGGTGAAAGCTTTGCGGGTTTTCTTTCCAGCGTGGCGGTCGCGCATCTGCTGGTATTCTTCCTGAACTTTCTGTTTAAAACCATCACGAGCTTCTCTATTAAGCAAGTTACTCGCTACCGGTACCGAGCGGGAAGCATCCAAAACGTGGATAACTCCACTCTGATAACTTGGTTCAATTTTTACGGCCGTATGAATTTTGGAAGTAGTCGCACCGCCAATCAATAGTGGAGTGGTAAACCCTTGCTCATCCATCAGTTTAGCCACGTTTACCATCTCATCTAGTGAAGGAGTAATGAGACCACTCAAACCGATAATGTCTACATTCTCTTCGCGGGCTTTATCCAGAATTTTCTGGGCGGGAACCATCACGCCCATATCAATCACGTCGTAGTTGTTGCAGCCCAACACTACGGCAACGATATTTTTACCGATGTCGTGGACATCGCCCTTCACAGTAGCGAGTAGAATCTTGCCCTTACTTTGAGGAGTACCATTATCACCCGATGCTAATTTTTCTTCTTCTATAAAAGGAATGAGGTAGGCAACGGCTTTCTTCATCACACGAGCACTCTTCACCACCTGGGGCAAAAACATTTTTCCGGCACCAAATAAGTCACCGACTACGTTCATTCCGTCCATCAGTGGGCCTTCAATTACCTGGATGGGTCGTTCAAATTGGTGACGGGCTTCTTCTACATCTTCTTCAGCAAACTCAGCAATCCCTTTAACTAGTGCGTGTTCCAGTCGCTTTTCTACAGGTTCGCGTCGCCAGGAGTCATCGGCTTTCTTTTTCTCTTTCCCGTTGCCTCTCACTTGCTCAGCAAAATCAATCAGGCGTTCAGTAGCGTCATCACGACGGTCGAGCAGTACGTCTTCAATGCGTTCCAGTAGGTCTTTCGGAATATCATCGTATACCTCCAACATGGTGGGGTTGACAATACCCATATCCATTCCGGATCGCTTGGCGTGGTACAAAAAGGCCGAGTGCATTGCTTCGCGCACCGTGTTATTGCCTCGGAAGGAGAACGATACGTTGCTCACCCCACCGCTTACGTGGACTCCGGGTAGATTTTCGCGCGCCCATTTGGTGGCCAGAAAAAAGTCCAGTGCATTACGGCGGTGTTCTTCCATCCCGGTAGCTACCGGGAAAATATTTAGATCGAGAATGATGTCTTGAGGCGGAAAGTTTACTTTGTTGACGAGTACGTCATAAGAACGCTGGGCGATTTCAATCCGGCGGTCGTAGTTATCAGCTTGACCATCTTCATCAAAGGCCATTACAATAACCGCTGCTCCGTACTTACGGATAAGCTTAGCCTGCCGGATAAACTCTTCTTCCCCCTCTTTCAAGCTAATAGAATTTACCACGGACTTTCCTTGTACTACTTTCAGCCCAGCCTCAATAATATGCCATTTAGAAGAATCGATCATGAAGGGAACTCGAGCAATATCTGGCTCGGAAGAAATCAGGTTGACGAACTTCACCATACAGGCTTCCCCATCCAGCATTCCGTCATCCATATTGATGTCGATGATCTGGGCACCGTTCTCTACCTGATCACGAGCTACTTCAATAGCTTCTTCGTACTTCTCCTCAGCAATGAGTCGGGCAAATTTTCGTGATCCGGTCACATTGGTTCGTTCGCCAATATTTACAAAGCCAGTATGCTCATTAACTACCAATGGTTCCAAGCCACTGAGGCGCAATGGTGGTAGGCTAGCACTAGATAAGACCTGAGCTACCAAAGTATCTTCTAGCGAAGTAGTTGACATAAAGCAGTAGTAGAATTATACAGTAACAAGAGTGCTCGAGTGAGTTACCGCGCGCGGCGCATATTTTTCAGCCATTCGGGCAATTGCCTGAATGTGCTCGGGAGTGGTGCCACAGCAGCCACCTACAATATTCAAGTATCCTTTCTGAGCGAATTCCTCAATCTCGGTAGCCATTTCCTCGGGGGTTTGATCGTATTCCCCGAACTCATTCGGCAGACCTGCATTGGGGTGTGCCGTCACTAGACAATGGGCATGACGCGATAGTTCGCGCAAATAAGGCTGTAAATCCTTCGCCCCTAAAGCGCAGTTCAGACCAACACTAAACAAGTCGCCGTGCATAATGGAATTCCAGAAAGCCTCAGTAGTCTGCCCCGACAAAGTGCGCCCACTAGCATCGGTAATCGTACCAGAAACCATAATCGGTAGCATTCGCTGGTTTTCTTCAAAGTAGGTTTGAATGGCAAACAAAGCTGCTTTCGCATTCAGTGTATCGAACACGGTTTCTACCAATAGCATATCAATCCCTCCTTCTACTAATCCGGTAATTTGCTCGTGATACGCTTCAACTAGCTCATCAAAAGTAACCGCCCGGTAACCAGGATCATTTACATCAGGTGACAAAGAGGCAGTTTTGTTGGTTGGACCTAAGGAGCCAGCTACAAACCGAGGTTTGTGTGGTTCACGGGCGGTAAATTCATCTGCCACCTCTCGGGCAATTTTGGCTGATTGAAAGTTAATATCATAGACTAGATATTCTAATCCATAATCGGCCTGGGCGATAGAGGTACTGCTAAAGGTATTGGTTTCGGCAATATCAGCTCCCGCCGCAAAGTATTCCTGATGAATTTCACGTATAATATCCGGTCGCGTAACTGATAAAAGATCATTGTTGCCTTGTAATGGATGCGCGTGATCTTTTAGATCCTCGTTACGAAAATCATCTTCCGTCAGCTTATAGCGCTGAATCATAGTGCCCATTGCACCGTCTAAAATCAGAATACGTTCCTGCGCTAACGCTAGTAATTGTTCTTCCCGCGAATTCATAAGAAATTGGTCTAACTCGAATTGCTAATTTACTGTAATTTTGCTAAATTATTCTACTGTTGGCTGCTAACCACTTTAATTATGGCTCGAGTTTATTGCTAAATAGATAAAATATGAAAGTGTACTCAATAAGCAGCAGCCGATATAACCTAAATTATCCAAAATTCATTCGTTGAAGTACCTTTTTATTAATGGTTGAGTAAATCAATATCGGGTAATTTGCGTTCTAGTGTAACTATGGGGGAGATAAAAGCGATACAGATACCGTTTCGGCTTTTTCATTGGACCAAGGGGTTTGCTAAGCTTACGCGGGTGCATAACCTACTTTTTCTGGCGCTGACGCAATACTTCGTAGCCTACTTTCTGGTTGATGTCCATCATGGTGAGAAAGCCTACCTCACTGATATACGTCTGTTTCTTTTGGTCTTTTCTACCGTATGTATTGCAGCAGCAGGGTATATGATCAACGATTATTATGATGTTAAGATTGACCTAATTAACAAACCCCAGCGAGTGGTAGTAGGCACTACCTTGAAACGACGCTACGTCATGGCTGGACACGTAGCACTCTCGCTCTTTGGTATTTTTGTGGGCTTTTTACTCTCTTGGGAAGTAGGAGTGATTCACTGCGGAAGTGTGTTTTTACTGTGGCTACACTCTAATCACCTGAAGCGGATTCCCTTCATCGGAAACTTAATTATCGCCTCTCTATCTGGGTTAGCGGTGGCTTTAATAGGTATTTATTATTACGAGCATAAATTTTTGGTATTTACGTATGCAGTGTTTGCCTTTGCCATCTCGCTGGTACGGGAAATTGTGAAAGATATGGAGGATGTTCCTGGTGACCAGACCTTTGGCTGTCGGACGCTACCAGTAGCGTGGGGCATTCATCGTACCAAAATACTGCTGTACGTACTATCTGCCATTTTCATCTTTTTGCTATTTTTCCTCTCTGGAAAGCTGGGTAACCAAACGCTTATCAACTACTTTCTTCTTCTAATTATCCCCATTACCCTTTTTATTATCCGCTTAGTTCAAGCTGATACTCGCCGTGAATTTGCCCTACTGAATAGCTTCTGTAAACTGCTAATACTGAGCGGTATCATTAGTATGGTGTTTTTCTAACATTGGTGTTATTGTAGCTTTGAACACTTGAACACTTGAACACTACTACCGAGCACTACAACACCATAATACTCTAACACAAAGTCTGTATATTTGTCCGCATGAAACAATTGGCGGTTTTTGCTTCGGGTAATGGTACCAATGCGGAGAAGATCTTTGAGCAATTTCGCAATCATGCTACTATCGAGGTGGCAGTGCTATTTACAAATAACTCCAAAGCCGGAGTGATTGACCGGGCAAACCGCTTTAAGATTCCAATAGAAATCTTTGATAAACCCACACTGACCAAAACCGATAAAGTATTGAATAAGCTACGTGAATATCAGGTGGATTGGATCGCTTTGGCTGGTTTCATGCTGTTAGTACCACCTAGCTTAGTTGAGGCTTTTCCGAACCGGATTATCAATATTCATCCGGCATTACTACCTGCCTACGGGGGAAAAGGGATGTACGGAATGAACGTGCACCGAGCAGTAGTAGAGTCTAAGGAGCCTGCAACGGGTATTACCATTCACTATGTGAACGAGCAGTATGACGATGGAGCAGTGATTTTTCAGGCTAGTTGCCCTATCAACTCGGAAGATACTGCCGAAACCGTCGCCCAAAAAGTACACCAACTAGAATATCAATACTATCCGCAAATTATTGAAGAAACAATGGGTAAATATGAGATATGAAATGTGAAAAACGGAGAATGAAAAAAGAGTGAACGGTTGAGGTACTGGGAGAGATGAACAATGTACAACTCATAATTTTCATTTTTTCTCGCCGAATGACCGACGACCAAGGGTTAATTTCTAACACCCAACACCTAATCTCAATATTAATGACCCGTAACAATATAACAATCAACAATTTAGCCATCTAACAATTGAACCGCGCGGCGGTCGCTATCAAGCAAATCATCATACTTATGAACCGTACTATTCAATCAGCCCTTATTTCTGTTTATCATAAAGATCAGTTAGAACCAATTATTGATCAGCTAAACCAGTTGGGAGTAACCATTTACTCTACTGGTGGAACCCAAAAGTTTATTGAAGATCAGGGGGCTTCAGTAATTGCTGTGGAAGATTTAACCAGTTACCCTTCTATTCTAGGTGGGCGAGTAAAAACACTTCATCCGAAGGTATTCGGGGGTATTTTGTATCGTCGTGAAAATGAGGGCGATCAAAGTCAGGTCGGCAAATACGATATTCCGGGGTTAGATTTGGTGATTGTAGATCTCTACCCATTTGAGGATACCGTAGCTTCAGGTGCTTCGGAAGCAGATATCATTGAGAAAATTGATATTGGTGGAATTTCTCTCATTCGAGCTGCCGCGAAAAACTACCGAGACGTACTAGTAGTTTCTTCTCGCAGTCAGTACCAATCCCTCCTGGAGTTATTAAAAGAAAAGAAAGGTACTACTAGCCTGGAAGACCGGAAGACATTTGCGCTGGGTGCTTTTCAAACTTCAGCACACTACGATACTGCCATTTCCAACTATTTTACTGGTGAAGCTTCAGCCTCTCTCTTCCCCAAAGAAGGACTAACAAAGAAAACGTTACGCTACGGAGAGAATCCCCACCAGTCAGCCGAATTCTACGGCAATCTGGACGAAATGCTGGAGCAGATTCACGGCAAGGAGCTTTCATTTAATAATCTGGTAGATATTGATGCAGCAGTCGCTTTAATCCAGGAGTTTGAAGGGGAGACAGCATTTGCTATTCTGAAGCACACCAATGCTTGTGGGGTAGCTACAGCTGCTACTTTGAAAGAAGCTTACGAGAAAGCTTTTGCTGCCGATACCGTATCGGCTTTCGGTGGCATTCTAGTTACGAATGCCGAAGTAGATCAAGCGGCAGCCGAAGCCATGCACGACTTATTCTTTGAAGTGCTCATTGCGCCGTCTTTTACTAGTGATGCCCTAGAAGTGCTCACCAAAAAGAAAAAGCGTATTCTATTATTACAAAAACAACCGCTGGAGCAACCTCGTCAGTTCAAGACTTTGCTAAATGGAGTGGTAGAGCAAGACCGCGATCGAAAAACTGATATCAAGCCGGATTTAACCACTGTAACCCAAAAGCAACCAACTGAAGAAGAAATCGAAGCACTATTATTCGCGAGTAAAGTTTGTAAGCATACCAAATCCAATACTATTATTCTAGCGAAAAAAGGACAAATGTTTTCCAGCGGAGTGGGGCAAACCTCGCGGGTAGATGCGCTGAAGCAAGCTATTGATAAAGCCGAACGGTTTGGTTTTAATCTAAACGGGGCAGTTATGGCTTCTGATGCCTTTTTCCCTTTTCCTGATTGCGTGGAAATCGCTCAGGGCGTCGGAATTACTGCCGTTATTCAGCCCGGCGGCTCAATTCGTGATCAAGACTCAATTGACTTTTGCGATCAGCATCAAATGGCAATGGTCACTACCGGGGTGCGACACTTTAAACACTGATGCTGGTAGCCTGAGCAGGCCGAGGTTGTAATGTGGGAGTGGGAGTAGTTTCCCGAGGTGCCTCACTAATAGCTCGTGTTTTGGCAGGTTCTCGCTTCTGCACAAACAGCTTAGAATGACGAACCAATAGGCTTCTTCTTACTACTACTGCATATATAGCAAAGACTAAAACAATAATCGATAGTGAAGAGGCAATTGAGTATTGAGCAGCAAAGAGGCTGAAAAGGACAATTAAGCCACTTGCTATCGAGAGATACAAAGTAGCGCGCCTATGACTGTTACCATTATCTATAATTAGGTGGTGAACATGATTACGATCGGGAGAGAATGGACTAGCACCTCGCATAAGTCGGTGGCTGAACACTCGCAGTGTATCAAATAACGGAACAGCTAATACTGCAATAGCTAGAGTAGGTGCGTTACCAATGTACCACGTGTTCGGGCTCTCATTAAATTGGATAAATTTCACCGATAGCACTGCTAGAATAAATCCAACCACTAGTGAGCCACTATCACCCATAAATATCTTGTGATGCTTGGAAAAGTTAAATCGCAGAAAACCTACCAGAGCCCCAATCAGAGTAGCGCATAGTAGTGTGCCCCACAAGACTCCAGTTACAGTGAAGTAGATACCGTAGGCCGTAGCTGCCACTGCTCCGAGGCAACCGGCTAGGCCATCTATTCCGTCAATCAGATTGTATGCATTGGTAACTACTACAAAGACAAACAGTGTAATGCCAAAACTGAACGCATAAGATAGTTCATGAACCCCCAACATGCCATAAAAGCTACTTATCCGAATATCGGTGAGAGCGATAAAAATGGCACCAGCAACTAATTGTGCGAGTAGCTTTTTTGCAGGGTCAATAACCAGAATATCATCTTTTATACCAATGAAAAACAAAATGACAATGGCAGGTAGTATCTGAAGAAAGGAAAAGTCAGATGAATTACTCCAGCTTGCAGCTACGGTAAATACAATAATAATGGATGCGAAAATAGCTACACCGCCCAAACTAGGCGTATTTTGCCAGTGAGAGCTACGATTATTAGGTTCAGCTAATAGGTTTTTTTCCCGAGCTACTCGAATAACTGCTGGAATAACCGCTGAAGTAATAAGGAATGAAGAAAGTAGCACAAAAGATAGCAACACCCAAGGATATTCAGATAGTGGTGTAAGCATGAACTTATGTTTTGTAAGGATGAATGTTGATTTTTGAACCAATGATAAAAGCAGTAATTAATCGCCTTAAAAATGCCTTTTTCACTGATCAACACTAAAGTAAACAGATTATCTTTCTGTTGTAGAAAAATGTAAGATTGGTGTGCTAAACTCGATAACATTTATGTGAATCCTGGCTCTTTTTTCAGATAAAAAAAGGTTTTGGTAAATATCATCCCAAAGAAACTGCTGAAAGATCTGTCAATACAATTGAATAATTCTTGTAGGTAGATATTTCTACTCGGGAGAGAGTAGCACCATCTGGGTAGACTGATACCAATAACTTATTAGAACCAAATGGAACGGCTAATAAATAATTAGATGGATAAGGAGGAAAAAAATAAGCCTATCACGTTTTCGCAATAGGCTGATAAAAGTTTTACACTACGTGAGTAGCGATAAAAGTTAATGGATGGATTCTACTACTGGCTCAACCTTAAGAGATGGTAATTCTACTTGCTGGAGTAGCTGCTCTTCTAGTAGATCAGCCCAGGTATTCATATAAAGCATTACATCTTCGCGATAGTTATGGCGTAGATGTCGAGAGCCTTTTGGTAATCGGGTTAGCACAGCCTTATCGGAAAGTCGCTCCAGATGCTTAAAATCAACGATTTCCATACCCGCATCTAGCATAATGGATATTACTTGATCCATCAGATAACCACTAGTTGGGCAGTAATCCATTGCCTGTTCGCTCCAGTCGCCCCCACGAGTTCGCATAGCATATTCGTGAATATCAGCTCGGGAGAGTTGAGTAATTTCTTGCACTAAATGCCCACAGTTACAACTACCCATATGCCCCCACTGATACTGGGGTGAGTCAGCAATCTTCTTAGCAGTATTCCGAATTGCCGCAATTAGGGCTGGTTTGGGTGATGCCATATCAAATTCTATTAAGTGAGAAAACTAATTGATGTATAAACTAGCTATAGGAAATATGGTTTTTCAGGAAATTTACTAATTTGGCTTAGCAAATAAAAACTTTTAACAATTAGTATCTTACTAGGACATGGGAAAAGGAGATAAAAAGACCAAGCGCGGAAAAATCATGAAAGGCACATTTGGAGTGAGTCGTCCGAAGAAAAAGAAGACAGATAAGCCTGCTGACGAAAAAGAGAGCTAAGTATCAGTTAGCGGCTGAGACGGCACTTTTCATACTGATGGGAAACTCCTTAAATAGTTTATTCACCATTTTGTAGGCAGTCTCGAACCGTTCTTCAGGATTATTCACGGGACCAGTACTAATGCCACGCCAGATTAGCTCTTTAGCTTCCTTATCAAACAGGTCAACTACCATTGTTCCAGTTTTCTCAATTTTTATTTCCCGGTAGGTTTGGGGAGGAGGCATCCATCCCCAAGCGTAAGGATTATAGGCCCACATCCGTCGCCCGTAGGCTCCGTAGGGGTCAGTTGATCTCGTCACTGCCTTTTGTTCTTCATCAGTCATAATGTTGAATGCAATAAGAAGCTCAGGATTCTCCGTATCGGGCTGATAATCTTTTTGACGTAGTTGAGCTGCGATGCTTTTACGGATTTCCTCGAACAGAATTAGGCTGGCCTGATCCATTTCGGATTCATCAGGTGAGACGAATGCAAAGGTTTTGAAACCATTCACCTGCCGGGCTGCTGGGGCTTCGGTGTAGGTTTTAATTGATGAGCAAGCTACACTAATGTAGCTAATAATGAATATCCCAAAAATATATCGATAGATCATATTGGTAGTCCTCCGTAAGCAGAACGTAAAAACTGCCCTGATTTGTGCAAACCACTGTTAGGATTCGCTAATTTTTAAGACAATTTTTCCTGTGTTTTGGTTGGATTCCATTCGCTGATGTGCTGTTTTCACCTCATTCCAATCTACAACTTGATCAATTACCGGACGTAGCCGACCATCTTGAAAGCGTAGAATAGCAAATTCAGCAAAGGCTCTGGTCAGGCGAATTTGGTACTCACGACTGCGGGAGCGTAAAGTAGATGCTAGTATTTGAATACGCTTACGTAGTAAATTCCCCAGGTTAAATTGCTCCAGATGAGCGCCCCCCAGCAGTGCCAACATAATTAATCGTCCGTCAGTACGCAGTACCGAAATATTGCGCTCAAAGTAGGGAGCAGCGATGAAATCAATAATCACATCCACACCTTCACCATCTGTAATCTCCTTCACTTCTTTCTTAAAATCCTGGTTTTTATAATCAATGATGTAGTGGGCTCCTAAATCTTGGCAAGTATTATGTTTAGCCTGCGAAGCTGTGACGATAATATCGCCTGCCTGCATCGCCTTTGCTAACTGAATCGCTGCGGTTCCTACGCCACTGGCTCCCGCATGAATCAGAATTCGTTCACTAGGCTGTAGTTTCCCCAACCAGTGTACGGCCTGAAAGGCAGTCATAAACACCTCAGGAATAGCCGCTGCTTCTTCAAAGGATAAATTATCAGGAATTGCCATTGCCATATCCTGGTGAATGACAGCGTATTCGGCATAGCCACCGCCGGGTAACAGTCCAAATACTTTATCTCCTACCTTCCACTTTTCTACTTCTGCCCCTACTTCCATAATTTCACCACTCATTTCTAGCCCCAAAATTAGCGAAGCCCCTTCTGGTGGAGGATACTTACCTTCCCGTTGTAAAATATCCGCCCGATTCAATGCCGTAGCGCGGACTTTTACCAGTACTTCATCCATAGCAGGCTTGGGAGTTTGGTACTCTCCCATATAAAGCTGATCAGCTTTCCCGAATGATTTGATAAGAATGGCTTTCATAGGTTGACAGTGTTTCTAGTATAGTTGTAAAAATGGGAAGTCTTGCCGGGTGAACGAAGAGAATTCCGGCATCTCCTGATTTATAAGGAGGGAGGCCCCGGAATTCGTTATCACTCATCCGGGGATACGTATCTTATTTTTTATTTTTCTGAAGCTCGGCTATTTTTTGCTCTATAACCTCTTTGTGTTTTTTCGTTTCCGCCTGAACTAACTCATCCATTTCTTTTTCGGTGAGTTGTTCACCGTAAGGTTTTTCTATTCTGAAGCCCGTTCTAGAGATAAAGAGAAACGTATTTGACTTGCTTTTGTCAATGGATATTCCAGAATCGTGCTTAAAGCCCTCAAGTCCGATACGATCTATACTTTGATATCTGTAGTACATTGCAAAGTGGGTCGTGTGCTTAGTAATCTCTGTTTTTACTCTACTAATATTGTACTCTTCATCCATACCACGCATTGCTGGATCAGAACTATGAAGAGTGAAACCTGCTTCTTTGTAGATCTTATCGAATTTACTACAAGAAGCTACGAACTTACGAAATAAAGGAACTACAGATTTCTCGAATAGTGCCACTATTGTATTTTCATCAAGTTCTATTTTCTTGTCAAATGACTCAATTCGCTTCTCTAGTATTGCTAATTCTTTGTCCAAATCATCTGGTTCCTCGATATCTTCACCTCTTGCTCCTTTAATCATAATCTCTAGTGAGCGGATGAGATTTTCTGTGATATATTCGACGAAGGGCTCTAGAATTCCAGCATCAGCTTGTCGGAGGGCAGCGATGTAGTTTGCCTTGTCTTGAGTTTTGATAATTACCGGTGGATAGCCAAACTGCATTAAAATAAAATTCATCAGAATACGGGCGGTACGACCATTGCCATCATCAAACGGATGAATACGAATAAAACGATAGTGAAACTCGGCTGCAAATAGAATTGGGTTGGCTTCTTCTTTCTTCTCTCGGTACCACGCCAGTAAATCGTGCATCTTCGCTGGAGTTTCTTCTGGTGTAGCGAAATAGAATATCTCGCCAGTCTTGGTCAGTACGTGGTTAGGTTCGGTTTTATATTTTCCAATTCGTACCCATTTCTTCGTTGGCTTACCGTCAGGAGTAATTGCGTCTGTTTGGTAATCTTGCTTTAGAATGAGCTCATGAAGTTGACGGATGAAGTTCTCGGTAAGTGGGCGATCTTCTTTGAGTACTTCTTCTACCCATTTAATGGCTTCGTCGTGTCCGGTTACTTCTAAATGATCTTTCAGTGGTTTGCCCTGGGCAGTGATGCCAAATAGAATAAGTGCTTTGGTTTCTCCGTAAGTCAGGGAGTTACCTTCTAGATTGTTGGAATGAAAGTTCCAGTCTAGGCGGAATTTCTGCATAATCCGCAGTTCGTCAGCCTTACTGATTGGACGTAAATCATCCAGCTTTTTCTTGAGGGCTACGGCGGTTGTGATATTACTCATAACCTAATATACGAGAATTTATTAGGGAAGGTAAAGCTAGTAAACATTGACAGGAGACCCCGGAATAAATCTGGGGATGGATCTTTAATAACTACTGCTGGCTAATTTTCCACTTAATCGCATGAGTTCTATTTCGGCGATTTTGGTGGAGTAGACCGCATCCAGTAGGCGACCAGAGGCGGCTACGGCAATGCGTTGGGCTTCGCGTAGTTCTAGAGAATTGGAGTTTCCTAAGCGGTAGCGTTCCAGGGCAATTTCGGCTCGCTCTTGGGCAATGGCTTCGTTTTCAGTTTCTAATTCAATGAGTTGAATACTGTTGGTGTAATTGATAAACGTTTTTTCTAGCCCAGCTTCTAATTGCAGCCGTAAATCTTGGGTAGCGTACTGCTGGGTTTCCATAGCAATCTGGGCGTTTTGGATAAGCCGGTTTTTATTAAACCCATTAAATAAATTCCAGCGGGCGGTGACTCCGTATAAAAAACCATTGGAGCGGTTGCCTAGCAGAATTCCAGCTTCAGCTTCGGAAAGTGCATAGGCGTACCCTCCTTCCACGCTAATTACTGGTAAACGGTCGGCGCGTAGCTCACGGGTAGTTAAGTAGGCAACATTTTCCTCCTGACGGGCTCGAAGTAATTGGGGGTTGGCACTAAGCATAGTTTCTTTAAGTCCGGCTAAGCGAAGCTCTAGATTAGCATCAATCTGGTTGGGTACTGAGAACTTGGTGTCTGGTGGGCGAGCCAATAAGGTATTTAAATCTACCTTCGCATTGTATATCTGCTGGCGTTGACTAATCAAAGCTGAGGTATCGGCGTTGTAATCGGCTTGGGCAGCCAAGTATTCTAATTTGGATGTACGACCTACTTCGTACTGCGTTTTAGCTAGTTGCTTGCGAATGTCCGAAAGTTCCAGTGCATTTTGAATGACCGTGAGTAGTTCCTGCTCTAAAATGACCGTGTAATACGCTGAAGCAATATCTGCTACCAAGTTTTCTACCGTAGCCTGAGCATCTAAATTACTAGCCTGCTGAATTTCGTTCAGTTTATTGTAGGTAGCGAACATTCGAGTTCCATCGAAGATTGTCCAACTCACCAGTGCTGATGCAGCAGTTGCATTTGATCGGGCACCGTTTACTGTTCGGGTAGGGTCTTCTGCCCGGTCGAAGGTCAATTCTATATCTTGAACCTCATAGTTACGAGAAGCTAATACATCCAAATTAGGTAACATACCGGCATTTCCTGGAGAGAAATTGTTATTAGCAATTTCTTGATCATTCTGGGCAATCTTCACTGAAAAGTTATTTTCCAGTCCAGTGCGGATGGCTTCTTCTAGTGTGAGGATGTTTTCCTGGGCTTGAGTAGCTAGAGGAAATATAAAGAGTAAGAAGAACACATGAACGATATTGATAATTTTGCGAAGACTAGGATCTAATCTCAGATTCTTCAAATCCCCCTTACCCGTTTCACGGCGGTCTCCTTTTCCAAGGGGGAATATCGCATATTGCAATATCTTCGCAAGCAAAGGAGTTTTCTTATGTGTTTCTCCCCCTTTAAAAAAGAGGATAGGAGGGATTTTTTGACTGTGAAGGTCTTTTCGGCTATGTAGTATCATTTTACTAAAGTAGAAATATCACGTGCGAGCCATGCGACGTTCTTTATCGCTAGAAATGTAAGTATACATGGCTGGAATTACGTAGAGGGTTAGGATGGTGGAGAAAATTAGTCCACCGATCACCGCAATACCCATAGAAACCCGGCTTTCGGAACCAGCCCCTAGTGCTAAGGCAATAGGCAGAATACCTAGTACCGTAGATAGGCTAGTCATCAGAATGGGGCGGAAGCGAGATTCGGCGGCTTCAATAATGGCCTCCTGAATATTCTTTCCCTGGGCTTTGCGCTGATTGGCAAATTCTACAATCAAGATTCCGTTTTTGGTGACCAAACCGATTAGCATGATGATTCCAATCTGGCTGAAAATGTTGAGAGTTTCATTAAAGTACCAGATAGCCAACATAGCTCCGGCCAGTGCCAATGGCACTGTAAACATAATAGTAAAGGGGTCGCGGAAGCTCTCAAACTGCGCCGATAGCACCAGGTAAATGAGAATAATTGCAAATAGCAAAGCGAACAATAAGCTATTAGAACTTTCTCGAAACTCCGCCGACTGTCCGTCTAGGTCGGTGGCAAAAGAACCATCTAACGTCTCCTGAGCAATTTGTTCCATAGTATTGATACCATCACCCAGTGTATACCCGGGAGCTAAAGCCGCCGATACAGTAGCCGAACTGTAGCGATTGAAGCGAAATAGTTGAGGGGGAGTACTTTCTTCATTAAGATACACCAGATTGTCTAACTGGATTAGTTGACCATCAGCATTCTTTACATACAGCGAGCGCAAGTCCAAAGGATCATCTCGATCGTCCCGTTTTACTTGTCCAATAATTTGGTACTGCTTACCATCCATAATGAAGTAACCGAAGCGAGAACCACTTAACCCTAACTGCAAGGTTTCAGCAATATCGCGCACCGAAACGCCTAGATTCCGAGCTTTTTCCCGGTCAATCTCAATGGATATTTCTGGTTTATTAAATTTTAGATTCAGATCAACAAAGGCAAAAGCGGGGCTTTGATCAGCTAAATCCATAAAATTTGGTAGTACCTCCTCCAGCTTTTCTAAAGTTGGAGCCTGAATTACAAACTGTACTGGTAAGCCCTGTCGCTCGTTATTGATGGTAGGTTCCTGGGCAATATACGCTCGAGCTTGCGTGAGTGCCTGTATTTTGGGAGTGATTGCATTCACTATTTCCTGCTGACTACGTTTTCGTTCCGAGGCATCAACCAAGGTAAGGCGCATGAAGGCTGAATTAACTGAGGAAGTAGAACTGAAACCTGGGGAAGTTACCGTAATTACTGCATCGCTCTCGGGCACGTTTTCCTGTACTACTTGTACCAATTGATCCACGTAGTGATCCATATACTCAAAGGTTGCACCTTCGGGACCTGAAGCTAACATGCGCAATTGTCCTCGATCTTCTAGCGGAGCCAACTCCTGTTGAAGCGTATTTAGAAACAGGTAGATCAGTCCAACCGAAGCAGCAATTACTCCAAGAGCCAACCATCGGTACTGCATAAAACTCTCTAGGGAGCGGTTGTACCTCTGATTGAGCCACTCAAAGAACGGCTCAGTTTTTCGGTAGAGCCAAGTCTGTTGCTTTCGTCGCTTTAGAATGCGAGAACACAACATAGGCGCCAAAGAAAGAGCTACAAAGGATGAAATCACCACTGCGGAGGCAATCACTAGTCCGAATTCTCGGAATAGCCTTCCGGTGAGCCCTTGAAGGAAAATAACAGGTAGAAATACTGCGGCTAAAGCTACCGTAGTAGAGACTACGGCAAAGAAAATCTCCTTGGCACCTTCTAAACTAGCGTCTACCGGTGGTGTGCCTTTCTCAATTTTGGCGTAAATATTTTCCAACACTACAATGGTATCATCCACTACCAGACCAATTGCCAATACAATACCTAGCATGGTGAGTACATTGATAGAGAATCCCAGTACGTACATTAGAAAAAATGTCCCGATCAGAGCAATTGGGATGGTGATAACCGGAATGATGGTTGTACGCCAATCGCGTAGAAAGAGGAAGATAATCAGAGCGACTAGTACAAATGCTACTACGATGGTTTGTTGTACTTCCGCTACTGACTCGCGAATATAACCAGTTTTGTCAAAGCCAATCCCTACCTCAATATCTTCGGGTAGATCCTTTTTGATAAACTCTAGCCGTTGGTAAAACTGATCAGCAATATCAATATTATTAGATCCTGGTTGGGTACGAATAGCGAGTCCGACCATCGAGATGCCATCTCGCTTTAGTAATGTACGTTCGTTTTCTGGTCCTAGTGCAGCGTTACCAATGTCTTTAAACTTTACTACGGTTTCGCCTGACTCTTTGATAATCAGATTATTATAATCTTCAGGAGTGTTAATTCTCCCCATCGTGCGGACGGTAAGCTCAGTATTGAGTCCTTCTACTCGACCGGAGGGTAACTCTACATTATCGCGTTGTACGGCATTCAGTACATCCAGTGGAGTAAGATTGTAAGCAGCTAATTTATCAGCATCCATCCACAAGCGCATGGAGTAGCGCTTATCGCCCCAAATACTAATATCACTCACTCCAGAGATAGTCTGTATTCGTTCTTTAAAATCGTTTTGGGCAATAGCCGACAGTTCTAACAATGAACGCTTATCGCTCTTAATATTCAGGAAGATAATCGGGCTAGAATCAGCGTCAGCTTTCCGCACAATAGGCGGGTCGGCATCGGGTGGCAAACGGTATACTGCTGCCGAAACCTTATCGCGCACATCGTTGGCAGCGGCTTCTAAATCGACATCCAAGTCAAATTCGGCAGTTACGGTACTTCGCCCGTCGCGGCTCACTGAGGTCAGGCTTTTGATACCTGCCACACCATTAATGTATTCTTCTAAGGGCTCAGTAATCTGAGACTCAATTACATCAGCATTAGCACCAGTGTAGGTAGTAGATACCGAAATACGGGGTGGATCAACGCTAGGGTACTCCCGCACTCCTAAAAATCGGAATCCAATGATGCCAAAGATGAGGATGATGATTGACATCACGATGGCTAATACCGGACGCTGAACACTAGTTGAAGATAAACTGGCCATAGGCGAATGAGTAATGAGTAATGAGTAATGAGTAATTCAAGAACGATGAATAATGAGACGTTAATTATTAATCCGCGCCACAGTAGCATCATTCATTACTCGGTGAGTGTAATGTCTACCGAACTTCCGGATTTAATTTGCAGAATACCGGAAGTAACTACGGTATCTTTCTGACTAAGCCCTGATGAAATCTCTACATCCCGGTTGGTGCGAATGCCCACCTGCACTTTGCGTTCTTCTACGGTTCCCTGCTTCGCAATAAATACTTTGTGACCGTTCAGTTCAGGGATAACGGCCTGAGTAGGCACCATTAGTGCGTCGTCTTCCCGGTTGAGAGTCAGGCTGATGCGGGCAAACTGACCAGGCAGCAGCCGACGATATTCATTGGGGCTAATGGCTCGCATCTTGAGCGTTCGGGTGGCAGGGTCAATCATCGGGTCAATTGCGTAAATCTTTCCGCTAAATGCATCATCGGAAGCATCTGTCTGGAACTCAATTTCATCACCAATCTTAATATCGTTGCTGTAGCGTCCGGGTACCGAGAACTCTATTTTAGCGGGATCAATATTGGAAAAAGTAGCGATTGTGGTCTGGGGCGAAATGTAGCTACCTGTACTCACGTAGCGTAAGCCGATCATACCATCGAAAGGAGCGCGAATCTGAGATTTAGCAATCTGGGCTTCTAGTACTTTGATATCAGCCGTTGAGGTGTTGAGTTCGGTCAGAGCCTGATCATATTCTTCCTGACTGATGGCTTCTTTCTCTAGTAAGAGTCGCTGACGATACTCCATATCTTCGCGCAGCTTGCGGGTGTACTTCAGCTTTTCTAGTTGAGCAGTTAATTCTTCGTCATTAATGGTAAGCAATAAAGTACCTTGTTTTACCTCTTGCCCCTCTTGAAAATAAATACCCGTCACTTTTCCAGAAATCTCGCTACGGATTTCCAATGATTCGTTGGCAAGCACAGCTCCAGTAATCTGAATCTGGTCACTTAAGCGTTTGGGTTCTACCACCACTGCATTTACCGGAATAGCTTTAGGAGCTGCTGGTGAAGTCGTAGCAGCTGATGCATTAAGATTACTCTCTTTGTCGGAAAAGTCTAGTTTAGGTAAGGCGACGAGAAATAAAACCAACAGGACAATAACTGCGGTAAGGATGGTTCTGACCGTTTTGTTCATAGGGTGGTAAGATGCCTAAGCAATAAAAAATTTACGTATCCAAAAATATTTTAGTGTCAACCAAAGTACAGTAATGTAACGCCCTCAGACTCCTTCGGTTCACCCATTTGCACCTGTTATGTCTAACATTCTGTGCCATTTGTCTATTTTCCTACACTAGTAAGAGCATAACGGTTAATAAATTGTAGTGCTTCCTGATTAAATACTTCAGGGCGTTCGATATTTACTACGTGCCCACAGTTCTCAATCACCCGAAGAACAGCTTGGCGGTGCAGCTTGACAATACGCTTGACCGGAGGCAAAAACATATAGTCATGCTCACCCATCACGTAGAGGGTTGGAATGTTGATATCTTTTTCCTTAAAGTATTTCAATAAAGGGTTCACTTCATGGGTCAGTTTGTACCAACGTAAAAACTCTTTTTTGTAGAGCCGCTTGGCCTCTCGGATAAATAGGTTACGTGAAACTTGATCGCGCTTACTAGGCATAATAATCCAGGCAAAAAATTGGTATAACCACATGTAGGGAATAAAGCGCTTGAAGGCATGACCCACGTAAACTAAAAAGCGAGATCGGATATTTAGACGGGTAATGGCTCCACACAGTACCATTGATTTTAGCCGTTCGGGAGCTAATTCTCCAATGGAGCGAATAATGATAGACCCCAGCGATACACCTACAAAATGGGCTTGCTTAATTTTCAGATGTTCTACTACCTCTAAAATATCCCGACTAATATCCTGAAAGGAATATTGATTCTCTACGTATTCTTTGAGTAGGTCTTTAGAGCGTCCGTGGCCGCGTAAGTCTACCAAAAGCACATTAAATTGTTCCTTGAACGCTTTGATTTGCTTGTACCAAATAGACGAACTCCCTCCAGCACCGTGTACAAATACGACCCAGTCTCGATTTTCATCTGAACGATACTCCCGATAAAATAACATAAGCGTACTTGGTAAACTAGATTTTATCCAGTAAGGTTACAGCAATACAATTATAGTGAAATGCTACGGAGCTAATCTGCTTAAGAGTTTAAGGTACCTAACTCATTACCACATATAAACCACAAAGTACTAATCAATATAAATCTACCAGGCGATAATAATCCATCATCGTCTTACGAAAAGCTTCTCGCTCATCTCGAGTAGCCAGCACTGGAACTCGCTCACCCTGGGTGCTTTCAGTAGATAGTTGATGGGCATCTTGCAAACTATTATATATCTGGCTAGCGAACTGATAGTGCTTCTCTTTATTACCAGGTACATATTCGTAAACGCCCGTCTGTTGTACACTATCTTGCCAGTAGATTCTGAGCGTATCTTGCTGCTGCAAATAAGTATTAGGTTCCGTCAGTACGTAAGCCTCATCGTACCGCCAGTTAATTACAATGGCTAAGTTCATGACAGGTTGATCCTCCACCTGACTTCGCTCTTTAATTCGATAGATATCAAGTTTAGCAGCATCCATCGTTTCTTTATCGTAGTAGCTTTGCCGCACATTTTTAAAAAAAAGCTCAGAAGCATCAGAAGTTGTAAACTTGGCTTCAGCATCGTTTACTTTACGCCGCTTGTCGGGGTTACAAGCTAGGCAAACTATCAACCATAGAGAAATTAGTATATCTAGTTTCATAAGCTTTCAGATAACCTGAAAAGAGAAATTATTGTTTCTGTTGGAATCACAAGGATGAATTGTAGTGCCTAAGTACTCTTGTGTTCCTGAAATAAGTAGGGTAACTTGAACGCTCAACTTACTATCCTACAACGGCTTGTCCACTCGAACCCTTAAAAATGATGAATCACCCTTTTCACTTAGCCTTTCCGGTATCTGATTTAGTTGATACCCGTAAATTTTATGAAGATCTTTTGGGTTGCTCGGTAGGACGTACCTCCGAGCGATGGATTGATTTTAATTTTTACGGTCACCAGATTAGTGCTCACTTGAAACCTGAAGAAGTGCTCAAAGCTCAAACTAATGAGGTAGATGGTGATCAGGTACCGGTGCGTCACTTCGGGGCTATTTTAGATATGGGAACCTGGGAAAGCCTGGCTGAACGACTAGAGGGAGCTGGAATTGATTTTATTATTCAGCCTCATGTTAGATTTAAGGGCGAAGTGGGCGAACAAGCGACTATGTTCTTTCTCGACCCCAGTGGTAATGCACTAGAGTTTAAAGCCTTTCAAGACTACAATCAGATTTTTGCTAGCTGAGGTTACATATCCTGAACGATGATCTTTTTAGAAAAATAAATACTCCACATTCCTAAGAAAGCTGCTTCTGTATCAGTGGGCATAGCTAAGGACATTCGTAAAGAATCGTTGAGTATAACCGGATGCGTGTACAACAAAGTGTCTTCTCCAATGCGTTGCACATTGCCAATTAACTCTTGATTCTGTTCTTGGCTGTAGCGGTAAGCTTCCAAGATTTGCTGCTCTTTCTCCCTTAGACCTGAAGTCTGAACCGACTCTGAAACCCAGTGAACGGTAGCATCCTCTGCAAATGTATGTACTGACTGTTTTTGCAAATAAGTAATGAAATCGGCCTCTGGCTTTTCTTCCCGATACTGTTTTACGAGGAGCGAGAGCATCTGCTGAGCCATACTGCCTCCGCGCAGGTAGGCTGCTTCAGTAATCTCATCAGGAGTGACGCGCTTAGGCTCTCGCCGAGCCATCTCCTGTTGCACCGCAGTAGTGTCTACCCGTTGTTCTCCAGTACCACCGCAGGCGAACAGCAGCAGTGGGAACAGGGAAACCAAAGACCGTAGTAAATTCATCATGATGGTATCAATACCTGGAATAGTAACTGTCAGCTAGGCGGTTAGTTAACTTGAATTAGCTTATCTTTTGGCTCGGTTATTTCACCAAACGCTTCTACTGATAGGCCAATAGATTGGGTGTACTGAATAAAGCTAGCTTCGTACTCCTTTTCTACGGCAACTAGTAAACCACCGCTCGTCTGCGGATCGCACAGTAGGGCTTTTTGTTCATCACTGATTGGGCTCATCTTGGCTCCATAACTATCCCAATTACGCTTTGTACCACCCGGAATACTATCTTGAGCAAGATACCCATCAATACCCTCAAAACGAGGGACTTTGTTATAGTTAACAACAGCACTTACCTGACTGGCTTCACAGACTTCAGCTAAATGACCAAGTAAGCCAAACCCAGTGACATCGGTCATGGCTTTTACGTAGGAAAGGCGACCAAACTGTATTCCGGCATGGTTTAATTGCAGCATACTTTCCAGAGCCATCTGAAAGTCGGTATCTTTCACGATTCCCTTTTTCTGAGCCGTAGTTAAAACGCCTATTCCTAGTGGCTTAGTCAAAAAGAGTTTGCAACCGGGGGTAGCCTGACTATTTTGTTTAATGTGTTCTACCAGGATTTGTCCGGTGACGGCTAACCCGAAGATAGGTTCAGGAGCATCAATACTGTGCCCTCCCGCCAGTGGGATATTTGCTTTACGGCAAGCTGCTTTTGCTCCGGCAACTACTTGTTGAGCTACTTCCGCTGGAATTTTATCAATGGGCCAGCCCAGAATGGCAACAGCCATCGTGGGGGTTCCGCCCATCGCATATACATCACTGAGAGCATTTACTGAAGCAATTTGCCCAAAGTCAAACGGATCATCTACAATAGGCATGAAAAAATCGGTAGTACTGATAAGAGCCTGCCCTTGCCCTACGTCGTAGACGGCAGCATCGTCTCTGGTGCTGTTACCGACAATCAGGTTAGGATCGTGAAAGTCATCATCCGAAGCTAAAATGCTTTCCAATACTTTGGGAGATATTTTACATCCGCAACCAGCTCCGTGGCTGTATTGGGTAAGTCGAATAGGCTCGTTTTCCTGCATAATCAAATAGGAGTTAGGTTAGGGTGAAGGTTTTTATTAGCGGCAAATTTCCGAATCAGCCAGGCGTTGGTCACTGGATCATCAGTTGGGCAGTCCAAAGTGTAGCGTAGGTTGGCAGGTTTGCGTTCCAGATTACGCTGATAGCTACGGTCGTAGTACTCTAGTAGTAGATCGGCGACATCAGCCAATCGGTTTTCTTCCAAAGCTTGCAAGGCTTGTTGGGTTCGCAACCCACCCAACCGTCGTTCAATAGTCTGGATGGCTCGAGCAAGTTTCGTCTGGTTAAGATGACCATAGTTCCGTACCAGACGCTGCACTCGAAGGGAGCGAGGAACTTCTACTACTACCACTGATGCCTGTTTCATATGTTCCCAAAACTCGTACGGAAGCTGAACTCCACCAATGCTGAATGATTCGTCTTCTATCCAAATTGTTTTGGATAGATCAAGCGAACGCCAGACCTCGAACAAATTATTCTGAAACTGTTCAGAAGTCGGTTGGGAGCTTTGACCAATTCCCCCAAAGGCTGATCCCCGATGGTTGGCAAGTTTCTCCAAGTCAATAACTTGTTCGCCCTGTTGCTTTAGCTCCTGAAGTATTTCGGTTTTACCGCTTCCAGTTGCTCCGCCTACAATCAAGATAGGTAGTGGCTGTTGATAGATTTTCCGGGATGTCTGGCGATAGGCTTTATAACCACCCATTAAAGTATGGGCTTGTAATCCAGCCCTGGTAAGTAGCCAGGCTACGCTTTCGCTGCGCATTCCACCCCGCCAGCAATGCACCAGTACTTGCCTATCTACGGCTAGTTCACTAGCAGTTTCTACCAGATTGCGCATCTTCGATCCAACAATATCCAAGCCTGTCAAAAGTGCTTCGTAGCGCCCAGTCTGCTTATATAGCGTACCTACCTGTGCTCGTTCTTCGTTAGAAAATAGCGGTAAATTATATGCTTGGGGAATATGACCCATCTGATATTCAGCAGGCGAACGAGCATCCAGTATGGGTAGCTGCTTACCTTGATTGAGGAATTCGCATACAGAAAGTTGAGCCATAGTGGATTAACCAACTCCCGTAGTATTAGTTGGCTGAATTGATTACTGTCTCGCGAATTTCTTCCTGGGGAAGTCCTCCTTCAGTACCAGCCACTACCATAGATACTGAAGCATCACCAGTGACGTTCACTACGGTTCGGCACATATCAATAATTCGGTCGGGAGCTAAAATCAAAGCTAATCCTGCGGCGGGCACGCCAATGGCCTCCAGTACGATGACCAGCATCACTACTCCAGCTCCGGGTACTGCCGCCGTTCCGATGGAAGCCAGCGTGGCGGTGAGTACAATCATCAGCTGGCTAGTAAGCGATAAGCCTAGTCCGAGTGCTTGAGCGATAAATACGGCTGCTACGCCCTGATACAAACTGGTACCGTCCATATTAATGGTTGCGCCCAGCGGTAACACAAAGCTGGATACTTCTTCGGAGACCTTCAGGTCGTTTTGCACCACTTCCATCGTGACGGGCAAGGTAGCGGCACTAGAACTCGTACTAAACGCTAGTAACTGGGCAGGTCGCATCGCCCGAAAGAACTTCTTGTATTTTACCTTAACGAACATTTTAAAAATAGCTGGATAAA